>Ga0209187_1000675_pt1 | contig 52804 bp, 43 predicted proteins | sample BantaG_FD_187430 | JGI IMG/M metagenome (GOLD analysis project Ga0209187, IMG submission 187430) | Marine algal microbial communities from Bantry Bay, Ireland - BantryBay_4 metaG (SPAdes) (version 2) | ecosystem: Host-associated > Algae > Red algae > Unclassified | place: Bantry Bay, Ireland...
GCCGTAATTTTTTCTTCTAAAGAATTCAAAAAATCGTTGCATAGCCATAGCTACGGAACTATTTTTTGTGTTTTTTAGAAGGGAAAAGAACAAGCATAATGGGGCAAGTTATTTATTTTCTTTCACTTAAGCATTTTTAATACAAAAAAGTCAAGGTCATTTTGCTACCGTAGCGAAATGACCTTGACTTTTTGTTTTTATGAATAAATTGACCGATGGTATTAATTTTTTCGTTTTTTATCTATTGCCCTTATTTGCTCAATGGTGAGTCCTGTAATTTCGGCAGTTTCTTTGTGAGATTTTCCTTGTGACAAACAGCGTATAGCAACTTGCTCAATTCCTTGTTCAATGCCTTGTTCAATTCCTTCTAAGTATAATCCATCGGTAGTAATATCATAAGTTATTGGCATATTGTTGACTATTTTATTTGTTATAGATTCCAATTTACGTAATCTTGATAAGATTTTCAACTGTTCGAGGTATTTTGTTAGTTTGGGGGTATCACCGCTCAATGCTTTTAGGCGGTGAGTCAATAGGCGAAGTACAGATTCTGCTTCAGTTGAGGGATAGTTAGCCAGTAAGGCAAGTAGCACCACTTCAGGGACTTGCGAACTCAATAAAGCCTCGGTATCCAACTCGCGCAAATTGATGAGGTCAAAGCCTTTGTACTGTTGCGATTCGGGTAGGTGCGTAGGCATACGGGTACGGCGCGCACCAAGATAAATCACAACATGCCGCAATGGCAAACGATACTTGCGAAGTATGATACCATGATACTCACCTACACGATACACCAAGTCTCCCTCGCCTTTTGTCTGAAATTCTATGTGCAGCAGTTCCTCGCCTTCTTCCGTCTCTATCAGGTACAAAAAGTCGATTTCGCGTTCTAATGTTTTTGGTAGTTTTTCGGGAAGAATTTTGTAGTTCAATATCTTCGTACCCAAGTGCTGCTCAATAATCGGTATAAACAACGATTCCGCATTTTCTTTGAATATCCTATCGTACAAATTCCCATGTTGACCGTCTTTTTCCATATCATAAAAATATAAAAAAAAGCGTTCCGTCTCGGTTCAACCGAGAGGAACGCCTTGTTATCTCACTAACTGAAGGAAAATCATTAATTTTCCATTCTTCTTTAGTTATTTTATTAAGCCGTAGCTTCTTCTTCTCTACGTGCGCGGATACCCACGATAGCTGTAATAGACATCAATAGAGTAAGTATGATTAAACCCCACTCTCCTACTGTTGGGATGTTTGCGATAGTAGGACAAGGTGACAAGGTAATGGAAGTCATTCCCATACAAGTACCGTCTCCATCATCAGTAATCGTAATCGTGATAGTACTACCATCTGCAGCTGTACCGGCGGGTAGTGTGATAGTAGTTGTACTCATACCAACTGTTCCGGTAGCTACTGTAGCACCATTACCATCTACTGCTGTCCAACCTGCACCTGTCAGATTCGTTGCAGTAACTGTAAGGTCATATCCTGTAATCTCATCATCACTAGGATCTTCAGGCGTGATACCAGCATCACACATTAAGTTATCTGTGCTTGCTGTGATGGTACATGTAGGTGGTGGTGGACATGATCCTGGAACAGTTGTTACCATAGCAGCAGGGCTGCTGGTCATACCATCCTCATCGCAAAGGCACCTTACTGTAATTGTCTGAGCAGGTCCGGTTTGGTTATATGCCGGAGGCGCAGCCATCCAAGTTGTTCCGCCATCTACAGAGTATTCTGCGGTAGAACCTGTGGGACAGGTAATAGCAGCAATAGTACCACCATCAACAGTAGTACCGTCAGCTTGACAAGTACTTTCCGTTACTACAGGAGGTGTAGGAGCAGTAGCCAAATCACCTGCAACTGCACATGCAGGAGGTACACACATACCCGGTACAGTTGTTACTTCAGCATTAGGACTTGCTGTTGTGCCGTCCTCATCACAAAGACATCTTACTGTAACAGTCATCGCTGTCGTTTGCATATATGCAGGAACAGTAGTCACCCAAGTCGTTCCGCCATCTACAGAGTATTCTGCAGTAGAACCTGCAGGGCAAGTAATCGGGTCAATCGTACCACCAGCAACAGTAGTACCGTCAGCTTGACAAGTACTTTCTACTACTACAGGAGGCGTAGGAGCAGCAGCTAAATCACCTGCAACTGCACAAGTAGGGGGCATCGAACATGCGGGACAAGTGTAAGATAAATCAGCTGTTTCATCAATAGTACAGGTATATGGGAAAGTAGGATCCGCACCAAATAAAGCAGTCAAAAGCGGATCAGTAATTGGATTGAGTTGTACAGGTTCAGCAGCATTACCTCCTGCAGTATCGCATAAAGGAGCTTCTCCTGCGATAGTCGTACATACAGTAGCATCAGGTGAAGTAACTTCTATCGAAGCAGCTACCCCATCACTATTATCTACTAATGTAGGACAAACGGCAGGTGTTACCGTACCAGCAGTCAATACAGGATAGAAAGCACCACCTCCAGCAACACCAAATACACCACCAACTACATCGGCATCTGTAAGTGCGATAGCACCTGTGCCTGCATCAAGCACACCTTCAGTACCATCAGGGCACATTAAAGTGACTAAACCTGAATATGGGATAGGGTCACATCCTTGTACATCAAAGGTATAGGTCACACAATATCCAGCAGATTCTGCTACACCGTCACCATCGTTATCAAAAGCAAAGATACCGTCATTGACAAATGTACCTCCGGTAGCAGTACCAAAATCAACTGTCATCGTAGTACCTGTTGGGTCAAAACCCGAAGCATCCGTATAACCAATACAAATATCAAATACATTACATCCGGCAGCTACGCTGACAGCATCATAGGTTTCACAAGCTACACCGCAAGCGGCGCAAGCAATACTCAAATCAGCAGGAGCATTAAAACCGCAAGAGAAAGAATCAGGTCCTGCTAATGCAGTAAATAGCGGATCATTTGTCGGATTGAATTGAACAAGAACAGCATTGGCTGCCGGGTCTGCCGTATTGTCAGAATCACAAGCAGGTACCGGACCGGGAACTACGAGACATGAAGTAGCTGTAGGATCGCCAGCTGCATCTGCAACAAAAAGCTCTACATTACCCGCTACGGCATCACTACCGTCAGGCATCATAGGACAAACAGGAGGCGTAATAATACCCACCAAAGCTGGATAGATAGCTGTACCACCCGGAATGCCGAATGCGGTTGCTAAAATATCGTAATTTGTTAAAGGAATTCCACCTTGTAACATTGCTTCGCTACCATCAGCACAAGTTAAGGTAACCAAAGGTGTATAAGGTTCCGGATCACAAGTCGGATTATCGAATAATACAGTGTAGCAATATCCTACCGCGTCGCTTACACCGTCACCATCAGCATCAAAGAAGAATACGCCGTCATTGATAGGTGCTTGTGCAACGGAAGTTGCCAGACCATCAGCTACGGTCATCATAATACCTGTTGGGTCTTCCCCTGCATCACCAATACCATCTTGGTCAGTATCTATATAACCAATGCATATATCATATCCATTACATATAGGTCCGTAAGTCTGGGCATTGAACTCTGGGCAGGCTGCCACTACATTACAAGCAGGACAAGCAATACTCAAATCAGCAACAGCATCCAACCCACAAGAGAAAGAATCAGGACCGGCTAATGCTGTAAATAGCGGATCATTTGTCGGATTCAATTGAACAGGAATAGCATTGGCTGCCGGATCTGCTGTATTGTCAGACTCACAACCAGGAACAGGACCAGGAACTACCAGACAAGAAGTTGCGGTAGGATTCCCTGCTGCATCAGCTATAAAAACCTCTACATTACCCGCTACGGCATCACTACCGTCAGGCATCATAGGACAAACAGGAGGCGTAATAATACCCACCAAAGCTGGATAGATAGCTGTACCACCCGGAATGCCGAATGCGGTTGCTAAAATATCGTAATTTGTTAAAGGAATTCCACCTTGTAACATTGCTTCGCTACCATCAGCACAAGTTAAGGTAACCAAAGGTGTATAAGGTTCCGGATCACAAGTCGGATTATCGAATAATACAGTGTAGCAATATCCTACCGCGTCGCTTACACCGTCACCATCAGCATCAAAGAAGAATACGCCGTCATTGATAGGTGCTTGTGCAACGGAAGTTGCCAGACCATCAGCTACGGTCATCATAATACCTGTTGGGTCTTCCCCTGCATCACCAATACCATCTTGGTCAGTATCTATATAACCAATGCATATATCATATCCATTACATATAGGTCCGTAAGTCTGGGCATTGAACTCAGGACAAGCTTGCGCAAACATGCCTTGTACAGCAAACAACATTATGCAACAAACAAAGCAGGATATTATAAAGTTATTTTTTTTCATAGCGTCTAATTTACGTTTTAAGTAATTGAGTTTCATTTAGAAATGAAATTATTTAGTTAGAATGCATATCAAAAGGAAAAAGACATGCCCTTTTGATTATGCTGAGTAAAATGATTTTTATTGTTTTTCAAGTATCACAGCGTTCTGTGGTACTGTTCTATCTTGTTTTTTACCTAATTGCTTAGTTTGTACTTTATCTGTACCTTTTATTTTAAATTCCATTACAGGAGCTGCATCCATTTTTTTTATATTCTTAGCCGGAGTGGCGGATACTCCTGTTGTTTGAACAGGATTTGTAGTAGTACCTTCCTTTACTTTCAGCGTAGGAGCGGTCATCTCCTTAACAGGTTTCATATACTTTAACCCATTACCATTCGAAGGGCTAAGGACTTGTCCAGTTTTGAGGTTTTTTATTAGAGCATTGTCACCCAATATCATTGCCTTCATGGCTGTTTTGGGTGCAGACTGTGCAAAGCCTACTACGCAGAAAACTGCCATCATAGTCAGAAGAGATAGTATTTTTTTCATAAAAAGTTTGATTTTATATTTACAAATAAATTTGAATAAAATTTGATTATTTAATTAATAGTTACATTAGTTTTATTACCAATTAGGTGTAGCCCCTTCATTCTTATTCAACTCACTATCAATATACTTATCAGAATAGGGGATATATTTACCAAGAAATTTCCATGATTGAGTATTGATACAAGTCCTATCAGTCAACCAACAGGCTTCGTTTACTACTTCATAATATTCTTCTATATCTTTTTTCTTAAAACGTACATGTATATCATACATATCATTGTGTCGTTTTGAGGGTTTGATATATACTTTATTGATTTCAACTTCATTATCAATCAAAACCCGTTCTTTGGTCATACTCAATGACCTCGCTCGCAGTACCGCACCTCTACTCCCAATTCGCCTAATTAAGTCTTGGTCATACTCCAAATTATCTCCAAAACTCAAATTATCTTGAATATAATTTTTTTCAAAAAAATTCCATTTTATCTGAAAAGCATTGGTATTGAATATTTTGTAATACGCCTCCATTTCTTCAATTCTCGGCGCATACATATCCAAAGCCTCTAAGTCATAATTCTGCAAATAAGAAAACATTTCCTCGCCCTGCTTTACAAGTCTTTCCTCTACCTCCTTCGAGATAGGGTTTTTATCTGTGCGTTTTTGTTGTTGGTATGGAGAATATGCTATATTGGGTTGAGCATTTTGTAATATTTCTTTTACCTTTTTTTGGGCTGGTGTCAGTGGAGCAGCAACTTCAGTAGAACCTAATGTCTCATTGCTCTCCTGTTCGACTTGGTTACACGAAAAAACAAGTATTAAGCAAAACAAAACACTTATTCTTTTCATAGTTAGAAAATTTAAATAAAATTAATGTTATGTGAATTAAGTTAGATAAGTATAAGGGTGAACTATGAAGTAGTATTACAATAATGCGAGTGTTGAGTGGTCATTATGTTTTGGTACTCAATTGGTTCAGTGTTCCTTACTTATGGTGCTTAATTTAATTTGATAAATTGTTATGTAATTTTGATTTGATACCGACACAAAAGCCACAATAACACATTATTGGATGTGTATTATGTTGATTTTGTGCAAAGAAAGCAATATTGCTTTCCAAGCAAGTACAAACCAGTAAATAAAGATTAGTTTCTGTGTTTTTTGATGGATAGATTTAAAAAGAAGGTTTCACAAATCTATTCATCAATTTTGGAAGTTCAGAAAACCTGTGGGCAAGACAGGTTTCAAATGATTTTTAAATTCAATATTTGTAAATAATCGCAGCTATTTTTAAAATGCTACATGACAAATATTCCTATTGTTAGCTTCTATTATGTCACAAACTTAATAAACAATTCGTAAACAAAAAAATAAAATGACATAAAAATTATAAAACTTGTTGTGACAAGGGTGTAACAAACTGAGAACAAACTCTCTCAGTAGTAAGTCAATCTAATTATGATATGTTGCTTTGAGTGAAATTTTTTCGAGTACGAGGCGGAGGTTATTCAGCATAGCCGTAGCTACGCTGGATGTTCTCCAACAAAGTAATCGGACAAATTTCGCCAAATGAACTTATCATAATTAGTTTGACTTACTACTCAGTCAAGAAAGCAAATTTATTTATTTCGCGTTCCTTACTTTTTCTGAACTTTGGACATTGGGTAATTAGGGAACTGGGTAATTAGGCAAATTGCTCATTATCAATAATTTACGTTAATTTGCATTTTATTTTAAATTAACTTTATTACAATTTTTATTATGCTGATAAATAGCGAATTATGCTTTCGTCAGCCTAATTACCTAATTTCCCAGTTACCTAATGTCCAAAGTCTAGTAAATGGTACAAAATGGATTTATTTTGAGAAATAAATCCTTCTCAATATCGCCCCACCATAGGGACAAGGCATGTCTTGTCCCTACGGTGAAATTCTTATTTGGGCAATTTTTGTTACACACACGAAAAAAAGGCGTGTCATTCTCAAAATGGAATGACACGCCTTGTATTAGAGTTGTAAGAATGATGATTAAATCATTCGTTCATTTTAAATTCATTAAGAAGCAGTAGCTTCTTCCTCTCTACGCTGACGAATACCTACGATAGCCGTGATAGACATCAACAAACCAAGTATGATTAAGCCCCATTCGCCTACGGTCGGGATATTGGCAGGGGTGACACCAAAGTCAAAACCATCAGGTGTATCATCACCGTCAATGACAAATGCTCTTGGTCCTACGTCACCGTCTTCATTCACATAACAAGGAGGTACAGCCGTCAGTTCAACGGTGTAATTTCCACATTCGAAAGGTCCGGCAAGCATATAATTGCCCATCATATCAGCCATGGTAGTTCCTACAACAGCACCTGTATCATCGAATATTGTTACTATAGTACCTGTAAAGTCACAATCTGCTAAGATGATTGTACCTGCAATGTCGCCGTTACAAACAACGGAACAGGTAGCCGGAGCAGCTGCCATCATCGTACCTGTACACATAGGATCATCTGCATCTGTAAAGTTGACAGTGATATTACCGCCTGCAATCGAGTATGGTCCGTAGCTGACAAGCGTGCCGTAAGCGATACCTGTATTGCCTTGGTCGTCATTGAATGTATTGGTTGCACCAGCAGCAGGATTGTCTCCATTTACAGTAATGTCGAATGTATATGTATCATCTGAAGGGTCGGCAGGTGTATCGTTGTCGTTACATTGAATGTTGGTCGCCATGTTGGGCATGATACCGCATGATTCGCCGGAACAGGTAGCCGGAGCAGCTGCCATCATCGTACCTGTACACATAGGATCATCTGCATCTGTAAAGTTGACAGTGATATTACCGCCGGCAATTGGGTATGAACCATAATTTACAGCAGTACCGTAAGCGATACCTGTATTGCCTTGATCGTCATTGAAGGTTTGGCTTGCGCCTACTGCCGGATTATTACCATTTACAGTTATAGTGAATGTAAAGGTATCATCGCTTGGGTCGGTGGGCGTATCATTATTATCACAGGCAATAGCGGTAGCCATGCCAGGAGTAATCGCACACATACCACATCCTGCACACGCACTCGGTGCGGTTACGTTTTGAGCAGCATAACAAGCATTAGCGTCTGCCGGAAAGTCAATGCTTAAGACATCTCCGTTAGCTACACAAGTGGCTGCCATTTCCGTACCTGCACATTGCGTACCGTCAGCAGCGAATAGTGCTGCCATATATGTACTACAACCCGCAGTCATATCGCTACCTGCAATTTCCATTGCAGTCAATACCGGATTGATAGTGAGTGTAAATGTACCCGCTAATTGGAATGAATCCGGTGTGTCGTCTGCTGGAAGTGTCGTATCACAACCTAAGAAAGCATATACGATTTGTGTCGTCGGATCGCAAGTCATATTCATACCTGTAATGCCCGATACATCACCATCTGGAGCGGTATTGTCATTGATAGATGAGTAAACGATTCCGGTAGATGTACCATCCGGGTCAGTAGCAGGATTTGCAGCTACTACTGCTGCCTGCCAATCTGCAAATTCTGTTGCCAATGCGCCTCCACAAATAGTAGGCATGGCATCGGTCAAAGCTACGGTAGGACAAGCAACTGCACAACCCGAACAAGTCAAAGTACCGGATAATCCGGCAGGAATACAAGCAGCTGGAAAACCTGTCAATGCAGTACCAGTTGCAAAGTCGTAGGCAGTGGCATCACCATCAAGGACACATGCCATACCTGTTATGGTTTCACAAACTGTAGCACCATCTGCTGCGATTAAGTCTATGCTTGGTGTTCCGCATGTACTACCGTCGTCGGTTATAGCGGTCGTGAAGGTATTAGGGAATACATTGACCATGGCAGCCATAGAATTATCTGTAATCGGCGAAGCGTCCATGCAAGTTGCAGTCGTAACTGATATAGATAATGGTGCAGATGCACAGCCTGTATTGGCTGGTGCTGCAATGGTATATGTTAATATAGTCACTCCGGCAGGAATCGGATTATTAGGTGCATCAGGTGCAGTATTATTGACTTCGATAGTTTCACCACCTTCGGTAGCTGTTGATAGTGTGAGCGTCACTGTAATGTTGTCACCTGTACATACATCGGTTGTACTTGCAGCGAGCGACGCGATGTCTGGGCAGACTGTCGGACAAACTACTGCTGCACAATCGGCAAGTACTGTACCTGTAAATTGCATTTCACAAGTGCCATCCGGCACTAGTGGGTCTGGATCCATAGCAGGGCTACCCAAAGTCACGTCATAATCAAGTGGTTCGCTATTAGTAACACCACTGTCACAAGCGGGTGTAGCGGGTACGTTACCCATATCAGAGAAACACACTGTGCCATCCGGTGCAGTAATTGTAACAGTAGCAGCAGTACCACAACTACCTGGCACTTCATCTAATGTAAAATTAGCAACATCAGGATAAAGAAGTGGCGTAAGCCCGAATAAATCGATTACATCCAATGCTGTTAGGTTGACTGGTCCTGCGGCAAGATTAAGTACAGCCACAGTTCCGTCAGGACATAAAACATCAAGAGTAGTCGGAAATGCCACAGGTTCACAGCCTTGAGCTAAGGCATCAGCCGTATAGGTGATAATATTCCCTAAGAAATCACCCGCACCGTCACCATCAGTATCAAAGAAACCTATTTGGTCAAGTTGTGTACCTGCAATAGGGCTGTTTACCGTCCATGTATAGTTAGCCGGATCTTCGGTAGCACCGTCAAGTGGTACTCCGGCAGCGTCTGTCTGCCAACCAATTCCATAAGTAACAGCATTACAACTACTACCAAATAGTACCAAATTATCAAATTCATCACAGGCTGAAGTGCAGCACATCGCTCCGGCGTCGCTGTACTCCGCTAATATACTTGCAAGACTAATAGACATCACTGCTTCATCTGATCCAGTACCGTCACCATTGATGTCATCTGCTTCACAGAAGGTGTGTGTGGCGTAGAGGTCAAGGCTAGCATTTGGGTCGCACTGAAGAATTGCACATACTTCAGCAACAGTACCCAGAGTTATCTGACCAATACTGGGGGCTTGACCACCGAGTGTACCAGTTCCGACGAGGCAAGCTTCAGGGTCGTTTATAAGCGCACCGGTGCCAATTGCTAAAGTACTCTGGTCTCCACAAGTCAAAGCTGCTCTGAATTCATACTCAATACCCTTAGAACAGGTAAGTGGTGGGTTGCCAGGAAACTGTATTGTACACCCTGAACTAATATCAATATTGTAATCCAAAACGACATTTGTATTACAGTCAGCAGCACCTGCTAAAGCTAATGTAGCAGTATTGATAACAATTGGGTCTCTTGTACCCGGTGCCACAAGTGTTCCGGTTGATAGCTGACCAAAGCTGGTGATTAAGCCATCGTCCATAGCACAATTATTGGCATCTGGATCAGATAAGTCCACTGCCGTAGCTCCAATAACTTGATATTCAAAGAAATATTCGGTGTTTGGACACATGGCTGAATAAGGTACTGCCTCCTCGCCAAAAATATCTTGTCCGAACATGGCAGGTATGGGATAACCAAAAGAACTCAAATCATTTTGGGCACCAAACTGACCACATGTGGAACCTTGTATTAGATCTAACATTAGATCAAAGCATATGGTACAACAGTTATCTTGCGGACCGAGATTATATCGGATACCATAAGCTCCTTCCATATCAATGTCGTAGTTATTTAGCTCAAAACCACTGATGTCAAATCCGTTAGCTGTTTCGACAACTCCAGTTGTGAAAGCATCAAAAGCACTGCCACAAACATTTGCAGCTTGTCCAATGTCAGAGGTTGCTTGATTGACCGAACCGGGAGGAGCCAGAATGACCGCATCGCCATAGCCACAGCCAGAATCAAAACCAACACCATTACCCGGATATTGTCCTGTATTACCTTGTGTAAATACTCCATTCTGACAAAACAGCATCATGCAACAGGTGATAAGGCAAGAAAGTATAAATTTACTATTTTTCATTTTATGTCTATTAACTTTAATTTAGTAATTGAGTTTCACTTGAAAGAGAATCTGTTAATAAAATAGATTTTATTGTTGACCCAATCTCTTGATTAATTTTATATTATTGGGCAATTGTTTTAAAGGTAAATTGCTTGACTGTTTCTTAGACTTAATTGGTGTATTTGTAGTATTTTTTACAGTCTTTATCTTTCCATTAGGTGTAGGAGTAGGAACTGTACCTTTAGCTATTCTAACTTGCTTTGTTATAGGATTTACCACTTGAGCATTATTAGGTAACAGCATAGCCTTCTTAGCTACTTTAGGTGCAGACTGAGCAAATCCTACTACACAAAAGGCTGCCATCAGAATAAAAAGAGATAATACTTTTTTCATAATTTTTGTACTTTATAAATATGAATTTGGGTGATTAGTAAAAACGATTTAATAAATTGTGGTATAATGCGCTGTAATTTTTTCTTCTAAAGAGTTCAAAAAATTGTTGTATAGTCATAGCTACGGTACTATTTTTTGAGTTTTTTAGAGGGGAAAGGAACAAGCATAATGGAACATTTATTGAATTGTTTTTACTTATTAATTAATTTAGTTATATTTTATCATTTTACTGACTCTGAAACGAGGCACCTTCACGCCTGTTCAATTCGCTGTCAATGTACTTATCGGTATAGGGAATGTATTTGCCAAGAAATTTCCACGATTGCGTGTATATACACGTTCTGTCTGTCAGCCAACATGCTTCATTCACTACTTCATAATATTCTTCTATATCTTTTTTCTTAAAACGTACATGTATATCATACATGTCATTGTGTCGTTTTGAGGGCTTGATATAGACTTTATTGATTTCTACCTCATCAGCCATTTTTACCCTTTCCTTTGTCAGGCTCAAAGACTTTGCACGCAATACTGAAGCTCTTGCAGTAATCCGCCTGATTAAATCTTGATCATATTCCAGATTATCCCCAAAGTTCAATCCATCATTTTCATAATTTCTCTGAAAAAAGCCCCACTTGATATTGAAAGCATTGGTGTTAAACACCTTATAATAAGCTTCCATCTCCTCAATCCTCGGCGCATACATATCCAATGCTTCTAAATCATAATTTTGCAAATAGTTGAACATCTCTTTACCCTGTTCGATTAATCGCTGCTCTATTTCCTTTGGAATAGTACCGTCATTGGTGCGTTTTGTTATTTTGTATGGAGTATATTGTGTGTTTGGCTGGGTGTTGGAGAGGATTTCTTTGACTCTTTTTTGAGTTGGAGTCAACTCCACATTATTGGTTTCTTCTAAGTTTGCAACGGCTTCTTCTTCGCTTTCATTAGTAGGGCGACAAGAAATCACAAAGACAAGTGCTAATAGGTAAGCAACACTTGTGTAGAAAAATTTTATATTGACTAATATGTAAGCTTGTTTCATTTAAAAAATAAAAATCTCCTCTAAATAAGAGAACATACCGATGCAAATATACAAGATGTATTAAATAAAATTTATAAAAAACATATTTTAATATCACAGATGCAGACAATACTACACTTGAATAACAATTATGTTTTGTCAGATGGGAAATTTTTAAAAATGGGACTGATATAGATTAGGTGTTAGACATATCAGCAGATTATTCATGTAATGCATTAACCGATAAAATCGTGACTAAAAGTCTGTTGGGAAGATGAATTGCAACTAATTTTTCCATTAACACTACTCACTATTCTATTATACCACAAACTTAACAAATAGTTAATAAACACAAAAATAAAATGACAAAAAAATTTCGCTCATCCCCAATATCAAGGTGAAAAGTAACACAGGCTTCCAGCCTGCACCGCGTTAGTTGTGAAGGAAATCTACCGAAAGTGCAGGCTGGAAGCCTTTGCTACTTTGAATCAAAAAGAAATTTCACCCCCATTTGGGGATGAGCGAAAAATTATAAAACTTGTTGTGACAATAGTAAAATAAGTATGAATCGGTGATTTTTACTAAAAAATGTATATGAAAGCCCTATCTTTGGAGTCAAATTTTAAAAATAAAAAACGCAATAAAAATGGCAGAAAATACGCCTATTATACTTGTTACTAATGATGACGGCATCACTGCACCGGGCATACGCGCATTGATACAAGCAGTCAAAGATTTTGGTAAAATTGTCGTCGTAGCACCCGATAAACCACAATCCGCTCAAGGTCATGCACTGACCCTCAACGAGCCTTTGCGCTTGCGAAAAGTCGATATATTCGGTGAGATAGAAGCTTATGAATGTAGCGGTACGCCCGTCGATTGTGTCAAACTCGCAAAAGATGTTGTGCTTGAAAATCGCGCTGCCGATATTTGCGTTTCGGGTATCAATCATGGCTCCAATGCCTCTATCAATATCATTTATTCAGGCACAGTGTCAGCAGCGATGGAGGCTTCTTTGGAAGGGATTAATTCGATTGGTTTTTCACTCTTAGATTTTGCCCGTGATGCCGATTTTGAACCTGCCAAAAAATATGTTCGTCACTTAGTACGTTATGTTCTTGAAAATGGTTTGCAGCAGACTAAACTCCTGAATGTCAACATCCCCAAACTTCCGGCAGACGAAATAAAAGGCATCAAAATCTGCCGACAAGCTGATGGTAAATGGGTCGAAAAATTTGCCCGTGCCAAAGACCCGCATGGACGCGATTACTACTGGTTGACCGGAGAATTTACCAACCCCGACAAAGGCGAGGATACAGATATTTGGGCATTGGAAAATGGCTACGTCTCCATCGTTCCTTCGCAACACGACCTCACGGCTTATGGAGCGATTGAAGTGTTGAAAGGTGTTGAAGTATTGAAGTGTTGAAGTATTGAAGTGTTGAAGTATTGAAGTATTGAAGTGTTGAAGTGTTGAAGTGTTGAAGTGTTGAAGTGTTGAAGTGTTGAATTTTGCTAAAGGTAAAACTTTATAAACTCTATAAACCCTTATTCTACTGAACAACGACTTTTTGTGATTTGTATTTGGTTAATTGTCAAGCAAATATATCATTCAATTTTAAGTGTAAAATTAGAACGCGGACTATCTCCCCCTCCAAAGCAGGGGGGATTGGTTCTGAATGGCAAAATGTTTTCATGAAAATATTATTTTGTTTTGAGTAAAAATAAGTCCCAAAGGGACGGCATATAATAACAATGGGTGTCAGCCCATTGCTTCAAATAAACCGACTTCGCAAGCCCTGAAAGGGCGGTCTAGCGCGGGATTCCGCCCTTTCAGGGCTGACGAAGTTCCTTGATTTTATCTTGGGGCTTACACCCCAAGTTAGTAAAGTTCACCCCTTCGGGGTTTGAAGCAAAATAATATTTGTACGGGATTCAGAACCAATCACCCCTGCCTCCAAAGGGGGAGATATATCGTGCTTTCGTTTTAAATTTTACCATAAAAAACTAATAATCAATAAAATACAGTTTAAATAAAATCGTTGTTCAGTAGAATAATAAACCCTATAAACTCTAAACACTACTTATGTTTCAAAAAGATTCTATCTTAATTGGTATTCTAATAGGATTTGCCATACCATTTGTGGCTTATGCCATTTTGTTGATTATCAATGATTTTATATACGATCTTGACTTTTTGACTAATGCACGTGGCGAAAATATGAAATTTTCATTCAGCGAAAAACTACTCGCTACAATAGCTATTTGTACCAATATCATCCCATTTCAGTATTTCAGAAATCGCTATATGGACTATGCTATGCGTGGGGTAATGTTTCCGACCTTGGGCTATGTTTTCTATTGGATTTATACGCATTATGACCAATTGGGCTTTTAATAAATCTAAATGAGGGTTTTCTTATGAAAATAAAAACCCAAGAAAAAACGTCTTGCTGAACTCGTTTCTCCCGTACAGTTGTCAGGATTCCCGAACGATGAAAACCAATTTTAAACGAGAACTACTACCTATAAATCACGCCTTGTTACTACAATAGATGATTCCTTTTCTCCCCGTATTTTCATAAAAAACATTTATAATGTTACTTATTTTCTTTCACAAAGCATTAGGTGGATAAAATTTAGCTAAATTTGCATTTAGAAATTTGAACTTTTATACACACGCTAATCATCATTTTCATTTTAATGTGACAAATTCATTATTATAATGAGTGAATTCTAAATGAGCGAGTGAGCGAATACTATCAACATTATTCATTCATTCAAAATTCACTCATTCATTCATTTTTTACTAAATGTAAATGAGCGAAAAATTATACCGTACTATGTCTAACGCATTTCACACCCCACCAGTAGCTATTAATGAACCTGTACTCAGTTATGCACCGGATAGTTTCGAACGTGCCGAACTGAAGTCAGTACTCAAGCAGCTCAAAAAAGAAAAAGTAAAAATCCCGATGCACATCAACGGTCAGTCGGTAGAGACGGATGACTTGGTGGCAATACATCCGCCACACGAAATCAAATATACTTTGGGGCATTACTGCAAAGGCGGTACGAAGCATGTCAAGCAAGCCATTGATGCAGCTTTGGCGGCACAGTCGGCTTGGGAATTGATGCCCTGGGAAGAACGCGCTGCGGTCTTTTTACGCGCTGCCGACCTGCTGACAGGACCGTATCGCGCACGCATGAATGCGGCGACGATGTTAGGACAATCCAAGAACGCTTATCAAGCCGAAATTGACGCGGTTTGCGAAATGGCGGACTTCTTCCGTTTCAATGTCGAATACATGACACAGATATACGCTCAACAGCCCGAAAGCGTTGACGGCATCTGGAATCGACTGGAATACAGACCTTTAGAAGGTTTTGTTTTTGCAGTTTCGCCTTTTAATTTCACCTCTATCGCAGCCAATTTGTGTGTTGCTCCGGCGATGTTGGGGAATGTCGTGGTTTGGAAACCTGCCGAGACACAGATTTATTCGGCAATGGTGATTATGGAAATTCTCGTAGAAGCAGGACTTCCGGCGGGAGTCATCAATCTGATATTTACGGATGGTCCGGTAGCTGGTGATATTGTATTTAATCATCCTGATTTTGCGGGTTTGCATTTCACGGGAAGTACCAAGACATTCCAATATATGTGGAAAACAATTGGTGATAATATTGCCAATTACAAATCCTATCCGCGTATAGTAGGGGAGACGGGCGGTAAAGATTTTGTTATCGCGCACCCTTCGGCAGATGCCGCGCAAGTAGCTACCGCATTGGTACGAGGAGCTTACGAATATCAAGGTCAAAAATGCTCGGCAGCCTCGCGTGCATACATTCCCGCGAGTCTCTGGAAGGATGTTAAAAAACAGATGTTGGCAGATTTGAAGTCAATAAAAATGGGTTCGCCCGAAGATTTTACCAACTTCGTCAATGCAGTTATCGACGGACGAGCTTTTGACAAAATCACGTCTTACATTGCGAAAGCAAAAACAGATAAAGGCGCGAAAATCATTGCCGGAGGCAATTATGATAAAAATAAAGGATACTTTATCGAACCCACGCTCATCGAAGTCAACGACCCAAAATACTGGACGATGTGTGAGGAGATTTTCGGACCGGTATTGACTGTTTATGTCTATGAAGATGATAAATTTGACGAAACACTCGATATTCTTGATGAGACTTCGCCTTACGCGCTTACGGGAGCTTTGTTTGCCAAAGACCGCGAGGTGATCAATGCCGTTGGCGTGAAACTTCGCAATGCCGCAGGTAATTATTACGTAAATGATAAACCAACGGGCGCAGTAGTCGGACAGCAACCTTTTGGAGGTGGCAGAGCTTCGGGTACAAATGACAAGGCAGGTTCGGTACTGAATCTCTATCGTTGGTTGTCACCACGTACCATCAAAGAAAATTTCAACCCGCCGAGCGATTATCGCTATTCATTTATGGAAGAGAAATAGGACGACAGACGGACGCTGCGCTTACGGCGAACGACAGACGACGAACGGGGGCGTAAAATTAAGAGCGACAGGGAATTTTCAAAATTCCTTATCGCTCTTTTTATAAAAACAATGCCGTCTGTCGTCAAGCGAAGCGTCCGTCTGCCGTCTGCCGTCAAGCGAAGCGTCCGTCTGTCGTTCGTCGTCAAGCGCAGCGTCCGTCTGTCGTCTATCGTCATTTCAATTCAGCTATTTTTTCTAATAACCATTTTTTATCGCTTGTTCGGGTGTAGGCATTGAGTCGATTTTCGACGACTTCTATGGAGCGTTTGCCGACTTGATGTTTGATACGATATAGGCTGATAAGAGTTTTTGTGAAGTTGGTATATGCCTCTTTATTGAGTGATGAAATGACTTTGTTTTGCTTGATATATGCGATGAAGGATTTAAAAATTTGTTCGGTGCGTTCGCTATAATCTTCGTCGAGGTCGTAGTAGGCTTTCATCATTAAAGATTTGCCGTCGAGCGTGTAATTGATGTCAATATCTTCTACCCGAATAAAATAATTGACTGCTTTTTTGAAATCGTTTTGATAAAAATGAATAGCTCCCATAGCAAATGAATACACACTGTCTCGAAAACGCGGTGAAATTAGGTTTTTACTTTCTTCTATGAATTTTTCTGTCCAATCGAAATATTGTAATTTAACGCCTACACTAATGATGTTTTTCATCTTATCCACCGGAATATACTCGCCTTCTACCAATAGTTTTTTTTCAAACATAGTCTGGTAAAGCCTCAAAAGCTCTTCGAGATATTCTGTTTGTCCGGCGATGACACGACGAGTGCAAAAATTGGTCGCAAGAATGTAGAGGTCGTTCTGTGCATTGGCAGCAATATTGTCGGAATATTTCAGAAGCAGGGCTTTGAGTTGTTCAAAATAATGTGTATCTTCATCTTTGACCATTTTTACAGCAGTCATATAGGTCTGTACTAGAGGCGAACTGCTAAACTGTGGTAAAGTAGCTATCGAAAATAAATCATCTAAAAAATCAAGGTCGTAATTGGTTTTATAGGTATCACGCATCGTAATCATTTCAAAGACCAACTGAAACTGCCGGGTAAGATAATATAGTGTCAAATTATCGCTAACTACTTGTAGGTTATCTCTTTTTTGAATATTATTTTTTTGTAAGAAATTCCAACGCGAATAATCATACTCTAACAAAAATTGGTCGTGATAAGTAGCAGGACTAATTCTCGTGGAGGTATCTGTTACGGGATATACTTGTGACAAATGCAATCTGAATAACTCCGTCGCATTTCTATTTAAAAAACTTTGGAGCAACAAATGATTGCTATAAGCTTCATGACGTTCCTTTTCTTTCCATTCCATAAAGCGAAAAATCAACTTAGTCAATTTGCTCAATAAAATGTTGAGTGTGTATGATTCGTTGGTACTGAGCGTATTATCCGGTACAGTTTTGTTTGGGAAAGCTTTGGTATATGCCATTCTACGAGTCAAAGGGCGACGTGCCGAACGATCGAAGTGATTTTTAATCCATTGATATAGCCGAATAAGCGATTTTTCTTTATTGAAAAAAGGACTTTGCACAAAATTATCAAATTCTCGCAGCTCTTTTTTGTCAAAAAAAGATAATATTAAATAGCATTTAGAGTCATTCATAGTGTTGTAAAATAATGTTTTACAAAAATACTTTTTTATAAATTATTATAATTAGGTGCGATAAATATAGTGAAAAGTATCAAATTATCTCTATACATTTGTAATATGGAAACCGACCATCAGTAAAATAAACCATAAAATTCACTATAAAAATCTGATTATGAAAGGCTTAGTAAGCATTGCCGTGTTATTGCTTGTTGCTTCTTCTGTATTTTCGCAATCTGTCATTGGGAATGTTTACAGTATATACCAAAGCCCCGGTAGCAATTATACCATACACACCAGTTACCTTAGCAATCCCAACAATACCTATACTTGGTACAAAGACGGTATTCAAATCACCAACAACACAAGTAGCCTATCACTGACTAACCTCCAAACGACAGACTCCGGCGAATATACTTGTCAGATCAAGGCAGATTCGCCGACTTGGGTAGAGACCGCTCCTGTCACACTCATCATTGATACTCAATATAATGACTGCCGCTTGAGGGACTCCCTCGCTCTCGTACAACTCGGTCAAATCGCACCTACGCGCCACCTTTGGAGTGTCGCACAAAATATGGACAAATGGAAAGGTGTTACTTTATCCGATGCAGGTTGCGTAATTGGTCTGAGCATTACTGATGATGGTATAAACCATATCTCTCCGGTCATTGGTATGTTATCTGATATTGAAAATATTAATCTATCAAAAAATATTATTACGGGTACTATTCCTGCCGCTATCGGCAGTCTTAGCAAGCTCAAATATCTTGATTTGAGTGATAATAATATAAATGGATCACTTCCTTATGAATTGACAACACTTTCTAATTTGGAAGGACTCTTTTTATCACAAAACAATCTGGACGAAATACCATCTGAAATCGGTAATCTATCCTCGCTTATTTATTTAAATGTCCAATACAATGAACTCACAAGTTTGCCAACCGAAATTGGCAATCTAACACAGCTTAAAACACTTGATATTTCTTATAACCCGCTCACCGTCTTACCTTCTGGTATTAGTCAACTCACAAATTTAGAAAAAATATACGCCCAAAAATGTCAATTGACAACTATTCCGCCGGAATTTGCTAACCTCACAAAATTGACACAATTAGAGTTGGCGGAAAACCAATTAGAGAGCCTTCCGTCGGGATTGGCAAGCAGTCTAATCAACTTAAATGAAGTGAGTTTTAGACTTAATTATTTGACTTTTGAGGACTTAGTTTCTTTTGCAGCTTATGATTTTGGTTATCAAAACCTCATTGGAATACCAGATACTACCCAAGTCGCATTAGGCAGCGATTTCACAATAGCTCTCGATTTTGATGCCAATGTACCGGACAATACTTACATCTGGTTACTTGATGGTACTACGATAGACACAACTACAGAAAATAGTTTGCAAATTACTGATTTTCAAACCTCTAATACCGGAGCATATACCTGTCGGGTACAAAATACGAATATACCGAATTTTGCACTAAGTACAGCCTCTGTAACCCTTGTTGCTGCAGGAGATACTATTCAGGAAGTTATTTATCCCGGCGATGCCAATGCCGACGGAATCGTCAACAGTACAGATATACTTGTCTGGGCACTTGCCCACGACAATGCGGGTGTGACACGTCCCAGTGCTACGGCACATTGGATAGCCCAAACAGCTCCCGACTGGGACAGTCAGGTAGCCGGTATCAATGGCAAACACCAAGATGCAGACGGTAACGGTCTGATTGGTGAGGAAGATTTAGATATTATTGAGCTCAATTATAGAAAAAATACCGGTACTCATCAGCAATCTTATAATTTGCTCAATGAGCTAAAGTTAAGTCCTAATATCAACACTGCCCAAAATTTTGCATCTTCTTCGGAATATGAAATTGAATTGGATTTAAGCAGTAATATACAAGGTACAACAAGTCTGCACGGCTTGGCATTCACAGTTGATTTCAGTATGCTCCAACATGCGGAAGACTACAATGCACAAGTTGATGAATCCGGTTCATGGATAGCTCCTTCTAAGGTTATTTCCTTTAAAGATGCCTCGTTAAGACGAAGTGATTTTGCCATCACTCGCACTGATTTGAACAATAAAATTGGTATTGGGAATATCGGTACATTACAAGTTATTACTACAAATTTGCCGACTATTCAGACACCATCCTTCGGTATTATCATTCGCGACATTCGTGCTATACAGAGTGATGGTACAATATTTCATGCAGATGATGTATTTGTCGGTACATTTGGTAGTAGCAACCCCGAAGCTTTTATTGCTCCATTAGAATTTGAAGCCTTAGCGTACTCCGCTACTTGCGATACACCTTCTTCTGCTACTGTCAATATTACCAATGGCAATCCACCTTATCAGTACGAATGGAACAATGGTGACACGAATGCCACCGCCGAAAACCTATTGCCGGGACATTATGAAGTCACAGTCACAGATGCTTTCGGGCAGCAAATTAATGGCTTTGTCATCGTTCCGAACGGAACACCCTTGCCTGAGATTGATTTGCAAACTTCCCCTGATGGTCAAATCGAAATCACAGGAATTAACCCCGAAGTACAATACCTCTGGAACGGACAAGAAAATAGCGCAATCACAGCCCTTACTCCGGGAGAACACACTTTAGAACTCAGTAACCCCATGGGATGTTCTAAGGCTATATCCGTCTGGGTAGCTGATATTTCGACCAATGTTATTTTGGAAGGAGCCTACGACAAAGGTAGTCTGCTAATGAATAATAATCTCCAGCAACTCGGACTTGTTCCACTCACAGACCCCTACACCGGAAGGATGACCACGACGGAAACAGTACTCCAAAACACAGGACACGCGACCATTGTGGACTGGGTTTTATTGGAGTTACATGCCAAAAACCCGGTAAAAAAAGTCGTGTCATCCTATCCGGCATTGTTGCGTCGTGACGGAGAGATTGTCGCCAATGACGGTATTTCGCCCATACGCATCGCCGTACCCGAAGAAACAGATTATTATATCATCATCAAACATCGTAACCACCTGCCGGTCAAGTCCACCAATACCGTGACATTCACTCAACCGGCTGTCACTAAGGACTTCGAAGCAGGTAATAACTCCCGACAAAAACAACTCAGCAACGGCAGCCACGCTATGTATGCTGCCGACATCACAGGTGAACACACCATTGACGGCGGAGATAAAATTATCTGGTCAGCACTTAATGGTACTTTTTATCAATACCACCCTGCGGATACCAATCTGGACGGAGACATCAACGGACTCGATAAGCTGTTTTGGTCGATTAACAATGGGGTGTTCACCGATATTGAATAAAGAAAAACTAAATACCCTATAATGACATATAAAATCATCCGGTTCTTCTGTTCTTTTATTTTTTTAACAGTAGCAAATAGTGTGTGGATATACTTTACCGGATGATTTTTTTTAATGAGAGGGAAGTTGTGTCAAAAGTGAAGCAACGAGCAACCTTTTTATTAAAATTTGTATAAAAAAAAAGCCACTCAATATGAGTGGCTTTTTTATTTGTGGTACCTCCCAGATTTGAACTGGGGACACACGGATTTTCAGTCCGTTGCTCTACCAACTGAGCTAAGGTACCAACCTTCGCTTTTGGAAGCGACTGCAAAGATAAAGGCTTTTTCAGTATATCCAAAAAATAGTTTGCAAATTTCTTCACGAAAGTATTATTTCTCTAAAAAAATTCTTTCATAAGCCTCTTTTAAGCTGACTTAGAATCGTCTCGTCCGTAATCTTATCATCATCTGCGAGTAAAAATGCCTTACTCAATACCAAAGACAAGCCCCTATCTCCTTCAAATGGCAAGAACAATTTATCGCCCTTCGCATCCTTCTTACGGTCAGGGACGATACAGAGATACTGGTCGTTGGGTTCCATCAAGATGTTGGTACTGCCGATGTGGATTTTGTACTCGCGAATCTTTCCTTTTAATCGTAGAAAGCGTCCGTCAATGTGGGCTATATCTTTGATTTTTAGGCGTGGTAATAGGCGTGTGAGGGCTTCTTTGCGCGTCTTTGCGACTTCGGTGAGGTCGCCGAAGGAGTAGGATTCCCAGTATTCGCGAAACTGTGGTAAGCCGCCGTTGTCTTGCCAATTTGGGTCATTCCCGACGCTCGCTACACCTACAAACAAATCGACATCTCGCATGATTTCTGAAAAGACAATTTTTGGAATATCAACCATGTCCAAAGTTATGCCAGCACTTGTTAAGAACTTTATTTGATCGGTCACGACATATTTCAATAAAGAGAAATCCCAATCGTCCTCTTCTTCCTCGTCATAAAGGCTATTTATCCAATATTCGGCAGTCAATTGGTGTTCCGGCAGATTGATATGAGCAATCTCGCAATCGACTTCGCCGAAGTTATTGAGCATTCGATATTTCCATGCACGGGTACGAGTGAGTGCGCTAAATTGACCTTGTTTCAGAATGTGTGCCGCCATACGATTGCTATATACGCGGGTATTGATTTCGGCATCGGTGAGAAGGTATATTTCGCGGTAAGCTTGTTTGATAGGTTGCTGTATATCAAGGATTTCGAGTCGTTTTCGCCAAGCCACTACTTCTTCGGTATCGCTGTGTATTGGATGCCAAAGCCGGACATTCATCTCGTCATTCGGGTGAAATTCAGTGCCATCCACTGTCTGCCAAATTTCATTTATACGAATAGCCGAAGCCACTGTTTTTTCGCCTTCGGCGAATGTCCAAATTAATTTTTCACATAAAAAACCTAATAAACCGTGTTCGATATATTGTTTTTTTAAAAATACGTAATCGAATTGTGTTTTATGCAAATAAAAACGCTCAATACGATTGCGTTGGGCGGTGAGTTCAGTTTTTATGGTTTTAAATTCTTCTTTCGTGGCTTCTAATGTCTTGGCTAATTTGGGATCTTTTTTGATGAATGAAGGCGTGGTTTTTTGGACTTTTCCATCCGGTTTAATCCATCGTGTAGCACTGCGTCCGATGCCCAATAATTCAAATTCGAGGGCATAGTCGCCGAATTGCACGATTTTACGTCCTTCCGCCAAGCCGTAGTCGGAAGGGGTGTCGGTGACTTTCTTTTTTCTTTTTCTTTTTGCCAATTTTCGTGATTAGTGATTGTTTGTATTGTGCGGGAACAAGCTGGAAGCATCGTTTTACGTTTCACCCACCTACAAGTGGTGTCAATTGCACAAAACTCACCGAAGTATCCTTAGCTACCAAAATCTCTTGTTCGAGTCTCCCGGCTTGTTGGTCGTCGATGAGTATGAAGTAACCGTTTTTCTGAAAGGCATCTAAGGCAACATAGACTTGCTTTTCGGGGTCTATTTTTCGGGGGGCATTGAGCTTGTAACCATTCAGAGTACGCTCTGCATCAGAGGGTTGTACGAGTCCTTTGAAGTATTCGGGGAGTTTTCGGTTGTACGCCTCTACTTCGGCATATACACGAGCTTCGATGATTTCTTTTACCGTCGTCAATTCATTTTCTACCGCAATCATTATCTCGTTGAGGATTTTTCCGGTGGCAGATTCGTCTTTGATTAATATATTTTGCATTGCGTTTTCAATTTGCCGTCAAGATAATAAATTTGTGTCTTTGGATGAAACAATTTGTTATGGCAATTCAAACAAGCCACTCAATTTTTTTTCGATACTGCTTGCACAGACCGCAAAAGTCGACAAGGAAATCATCTCGATACACTAAACAAACGACTCACTGATTCATCTCCCTTTAGCACATTCAAGAAATACAGCCCTGCTGGATAATCGGAAATATCAACGAGTACAAACTGGTTGGTATATATCTGATTTTGAATAAATTGCTGACCGAGATAATTTTTAATCGTAAAATCAACCAACTCATTTTTAGAACTCTCGCATTGAAAATGAAGTATATTTTGAGCCGGATTTGGATAGACATTGAGCTGCACCAGAGCGTATTCGGGCATTGAAGTGCCCACTAAGCATGTACTACACGCATTGATATCAGTCACACTATTACAACCAGTAAGATTATCTTTGATAGTGATAGTTCCACCAATAATAGTAGGATCAGCAGCATTTGCAGCGAGTAAGGGGCACAAAGCACAGCATTGGCTAAGTTGAGAATTAGATTCAATTCTAAGGTTTTTACCAATGGAGGTGAGCTGGTTAAATCCGTTCAGACTGGTCAAAGTGCCATTATTTAAAATTCGAAGTTCTTCCTCAACGGAGGTAAGTTGACTAAGCCCGTCCACATTCGTTAAGGCAGCATTGTCTATAACCCAAAGGTTTCCGCCAGCGGAGGTGAGCTCGCTAAGTCCGTTCAGGTTGGTCAAAATACCATTATTTGTGACAAATAAACCTCCAATAATCGAGGTGAGTTGGCTAAGTCCGTCCACATTCATTAAGGCGGAATTATCAGCAATTTCAAGGCTTTCACCAATGGAGGTGAGTTGGTTAAGACCGTCTATATTTGTTAAAGCATCATTACCTCGAATCCAAAGGATTCCCCCAATAGAAGTTATCTGACTCAGTCCGTCCACATTTGTTAAAGCGGAATTAAATAAAATCCAAACACCTCCAGCAACGGAGGTCAGTTGGTTCAGTCCGTCCACATTCGTTAAGGCAGAATTAGTTTGAATTCTAAGGTCTCCCCCAACAGAGGTAAGTTGGCTCAATCCGTCCACATTCGTCAAGGTAGAATTATTCAGAATGTCAATATCTCCAGAAATAGTAGTAATCTGACTAAGTCCGTCCACATTCGTAATATTATCTGATAGACCATCAATAGTTATATTCACTCCAGCAGGAATCACAGTACACCCCGGATAGTTAATCAAAAAATTATCAATAGCTGCCTGCGAGTTCAGTTCAATACTTGAAGTAGGGCATTGTGCTGTACTCATAGTAGTGAGTCCGCAAGCTAATAATAGTAAAATAAGTGTTTTGATTTTCATGATTTTATTTTTACAAAAAATAGACTTTATTTAGAAATATACAAATTAAAATGGTGCAAAACAATCAAGGCATCGGTCGAAAAAACCGTATAGCGCAATAATAACCCAACAAGCTAGCCCGACCTATTATACCGTTTAATAGGGGTAAAAATCTTCACTATACAGTTTACGGCGGGCACTTCAATTTTTGCCTTTTCCAGTTCGTCAATGATACTGTAGATTTGGGATAGGGCTTCTTTGTAATATTTGCCGTTAAGGTAATAAATTTGTGCTTTTCGATGAAATAATTTGAGGCATAAAACGGAAACTACAACAAGCATTTTTTTATTATCATCCAAACAAAAAGAGCGTGTAAAAGATTTACGCGTCTTTTTGGGGAGAAAAATCTTGACCTTTTATGCTTATTATTTAAATTTAGTCTTTAAAAATCGTAAATTTGTGGACAACACGTCAGTAATGGCTTCAATATACAGTTTTAAAATAGATGGAATAGCGGGAGAGCAGATTGATTTTGCAGATTTCAAAGGCAAATATATCCTATTGGTCAATGTGGCTTCGCAGTGCGGATATACACCACAATATGCCCAATTACAGGAACTTTATACAACATTTAAGGACATACTCATTATTATCGGTTGCCCTGCCAATAATTTTGGCAAGCAAGAACCGGGTACAAATGATGACATCAAGACTTTTTGTTCCTTAAATTACGGTGTCACTTTCCCAATCACTACAAAAATCTCCGTAAAAGGAGACAATATACATCCCCTTTACCAATGGTTGACTCAAAAGTCGAAAAACGGTAAAATGGACACAGAGGTACAATGGAATTTCCAAAAATACCTCATCAATACAGAGGGCGAATTGACCGATATGTTTGTATCGGCTATTGATCCATGTAGTGAGGAAATTATAAATGCCATAACAAGGTGATTCGTGAATTGGCAAATAGTGATTCTTTTTTTATTTTGCTTCGCAAAATTTTCCTATCTATTTTTAAACTCAAATAAAATGTTATTCCTGCCGTGAATGTGATGATTTCATTCATTCAAAATTCATTCACTCATTCATGCGTTTCGCACAAATTATAGGGCAAAAAACAGTCAAACAACAACTCATCCAAGTTGTACACTCGGAACGGATACCTCATGCGGCTATCTTTCTCGGTCCGCGCGGATGTGGAAGTTTGCCTTTGGCGATAGCCTTTGCCCAGTTTGTGAATTGTGAAAATCCTACCGAAAATGATGCTTGTGGCACATGCCGAAATTGTACACGTATTGACAAAGGCATCCATCCTGACGTACATTACAGCTACCCGACAGTCGGCTCAAAAGTCATCAGTACACACTTTCTAAAAGAATGGCGTGAGGCACTCGCTGCGAACCCTTATATGGATGTCAATCAGTGGTTACAAGCGCTCAATGCTGAAAACAAACAAGGCAACATCACGCGCGACGAGTGCGTTGATATTGTCAAAAAAATGAGCTTTAAAAACTACGAAGCTCCCTACAAGGTTCTCATTATATGGTTACCAGAATATCTCGCCAAAGAAGGCAACCGACTCCTCAAATTAATAGAAGAACCACCGCCTAAAACGCTATTCATACTCGTTGCCGAGAATCAGGAATTGATACTCAATACGATTCTTTCGCGCTGTCAGATTACGAAAATTAACAAACTTCGCGACGAAGACATTATCGGCGGATTGACTGCCAAAAACATTCCTGAAGAAGAAGCTCGACGTATTGCCTTCCTTTCCGATGGAAACTATAACGAAGCCCTCAAACAAATCAAACATGAAACCAATGACCACGCGACTCTATTTTTAAAATGGTTTCGTGTAGGTTACAAAGGTAATGGCTTGGAAATGGTCAATTGGGTGGATACATTTTCTAAATTGGGGCGTGAAAATCAAAAACAACTTTTAAATTACGCCCTCTATTTTATGCGTGAATTTATGGTCATAAAAATGACCCAGAATGCCCAAGTACGACTTCAAGGAGACGAACTAAAAACCGCACAAAACATGACAAAGGTCATCGAATTTGACCAAATAGAAAAAATAACTAAACTGCTGAATGATAGCTATTATTACATCGAAAGAAACGCCAATCCAAAGGCACTCTTTTTGGATGCGTCCATTCAGTTACACAAAATTTTGAGAAATAAAATTCCAAATAATAACTAAATAAATTTCAAGTGTCAAATTCTAAATACGAACATATAGCTCGTCGGAATTTGTTATTTGGAGTTTGGAATTTATTATTTGTTTTTTAATAAAAAACAGACATGGGATGTTCAAGTTGTGGCACCTCTCCGGGAGGTTGTAAAAATAACGGTCATTGCGCCTCTGGCGGATGCAACCGACTCAATACGTATGATTGGCTATCGAATGTCGATATGCCCGATACTTATGACTTTAATATCATCGAAGTCAGTTTCAAAAACGGCGCGCGCAAAGGATTTTACTACAATCCACCTTACATGCGTGTGATGACGGGTGATATGGTCGTGGTCGAAGCCAAAAGTGGTGGATTTGATATGGGACGGGTCTCGCTTTGTGGTGAATTGGTCAAGGCACAAATGAGAAAAAAGCGTGTGCGTGAAGACAATTTTTTCCAGAGTTTACTTCGTCGTGCCAATGAGCGCGACCTCGAAAAACTCCAAGAAGCTCGCGACACAGAGCGCGATACGATGATTAAAGCGCGAGTCGTTGCGCGTAATTTGAAGCTGAATATGAAAATCGGTGATGTCGAATATCAAGGCGACAAACGCAAGGTCACGATATATTATACCGCAGACGGACGTGTCGATTTTCGTGAGTTAATTCGGCATTATGCCAAAGAATTTAAAGTAAAAATCGAAATGCGTCAAATCGGTGCGCGACAAGAATCGGCGCGAATCGGAGGTATCGGTTCATGTGGGCGTGAGTTGTGTTGTTCGACTTGGTTGAGTGGCTTCCGTTCCGTCTCTACGGCGGCGGCGCGTTACCAAAATATCGCTATCAATCAATCCAAACTTTCCGGTCAGTGCGGTCGCTTAAAGTGCTGTCTCAATTACGAACTTGACACTTATCTGGATGCCCTAAAAGACTTTCCAAAACGCGCAGACCGTATCGAAACTGAAGTCGGTGTAGCCCATTTGGTCAAAACCAATATTTTTAAAGGCTTGATGTACTACGCTTATCGTGACCAACCTTTTTCTAAGTTGCACCAGCTTGACAAAGAGCGTGTACACGAAATCCAAAAACTCAATAAGCAAGGCAAAAAACCCGCAGAATTAATTGACTATAATCGTATCGAAATTGATTTTCCTGACGAAGAAGAAACAGGTTTTGTTGATGTAACTGGACAAATTGAGTTACCGCCAGAAGAAAGAAAGAAAAGACGACGTGGAGGTAAAAAACGTAGTCCGCGTGGTGGTAATAATAAAAATAGGTCTCGTGGCAATGGCAGACCAGTCAAAAAAGAAAATTCAAAATCTACTTCTAATAGCAATTCCTCCACTTCAAAACCCAAAAATAAACCCAGACCAAAGCCAAAAGCTGATGGACAAAAAGACAAAAAGGGAGGAACAAATAACAAAAATAAAAAGAGGCGATACAATAAGGACAAAAAAAAGAGACGGGATTAGATTTAAATGACGACTAATTTCGAATCATTTTATAATTAATAATAATATAAATTGATTTTCTGCTATAAATTAGCGACCTTACATGACTTAATGTAAGTTTCACACTAAGTAGTCAGTCAAGCTAATACGGTCGGGTAATTTGGCGAAATTTATCCGATTACTTTCCCGAATCAAGTTACGGGACAGGCTGTTGAAGAACATCCGCCGTAGCTATGGCTATGTTGAATAACCTTCGCCTCGTACTCGAATAAATTTTACTCAAATTCACTCAACATTATTAACTTGACTGACTACTAAGTAAATTTCCACACTATGAATGTAAGCAGAGAACAATACACGAAGATAGTAGCGACCGTAGGACCTGCTTGTAGCGAATATAGCCAGTTATTAGATTTAGTCAAAGCAGGGGTGGACGTATTTCGGCTCAACTTTTCTCATGGTACACACGAAGACCATTTAAAAGTACTCAGACACGTCACCTACATCAATGACAAATACAAAACTCACATCACCTTACTCGCTGATTTGCAAGGACCTAAGCTCCGTGTAGGCAAAATGAAAGATGGTGCAATTAAGATCGCGCCTGAAGATGAGTTGATATTTAGTACCGAAGAATGTATCGGCACCAAAGAAAAAATCTACATGAGCTATCCTCAATTTCCGCAGGATGTGAATGTAGGTGAAAAAGTATTGATAGACGACGGACAAATAGAACTAGAAGTTTTGGAAACCAACAATCGAGACACAGTAAAACTTAAAGTTCTTTACGGACATACCCTCTCATCCAATAAAGGAGTCAATCTACCCGATACCCAAATTTCTTTACCTTGTCTGACCAAAAAAGACCTTATAGACTTAGAATTTGTCCTTCAGCATCCTTTCAACTGGATAGCCCTTTCTTTTGTACGAAGTTATGAGGACATACTCGACCTTCGTCGCCACCTCAAAAACGCTAAACATCCCGCAAAAATCATTGCCAAAATAGAAAAACCCGAAGCCATTGACAACATCAATGCAATCATTGACGCGACCGACGGTGTCATGGTAGCAAGAGGCGATCTCGGCGTAGAAGTACCTATGGAACGCCTACCCATGTTACAAAAAACGATCATCGAAAAATGTATGGCAAAAGGTCGTCCTGTCATCGTTGCCACACAGATGATGGACAGCATGATTCAGAATCCCAGTCCAACCCGTGCCGAAATCATCGACGTAGCCAATGCTGTACTTGATGGTGCAGATGCCGTGATGCTAAGTGCCGAAACTTCCATCGGCGCACATCCCACAAAAGTCGTGGAGGCAATGACAAAAATTATCGACGAAGCAGAAAAAGACGATAGAATATACTTCCGCACTACGCCCCCCGACATTATCTCACCGACCTTTTTGTCTGATGCTTTGTGTTATAATTCCTGCCAATTGGCGCAAGAAGTCAATGCCCGTACTATTATCGGAATGACAAAATCCGGTTACACCGGTTTTATGGTATCGCGTTGCCGTCCGAAATGTCAGATATATATCTTTTCAAACAATACACACATCCTTGCTACACTGAATCTTGTGTGGGGTATTAAGGCATTTTATTATGATAAATTCACTTCAACGGACGATACCATCAAAGATGTACAAGAGATTTTGAAAAATGAAGGCTTGATACAACTCGGAGATATTGTCATCAATACCGGCAGTATGCCACTCAAATCGCGCTCCCGTACTAATATGTTGAAAATTACTAAGGTAGGATAAAAGTAAAATGAGTGAATTTTGAATTATAAATGAGCGAATCAAAAAAATTATTCACTCATTCGTACATTCAAAATTCACTCATTAAAAAGTAGTAGCCCGTAGGGGAATCGAACCCCTCTTACCAGGATGAAAACCTGGCGTCCTAGCCGATAGACGAACGGGCCAAGATAATGAGTGAGTTTTGAGTTTTGCATGAAGTCAAATTATTCACTCATTCGTACATTCAAAATTCACTCATTAAAAAAGTGTAGCCCGTAGGGGAATCGAACCCCTCTTACCAGGATGAAAACCTGGCGTCCTAGCCGATAGACGAACGGGCCTTTTTTTAGTATCTCAATATTGAAATGATATAATTTGGTGATGACTTTACATCATTATATTTATCCAACTCTACTGTAACACTAAATTTAGGACTGCAAAGATAAGCGCAAATATTTAAAAATCAAAAACTAAAAGTATTATTTTGCGGTTTCAATATTGAATAATAAAAAATAGTTTTACATTTACACTTATTGTATTTTAAACACTAAGTTAATTTTATGTCAAAAAGAATCGCAATTAATGGTTTTGGGCGCATCGGACGCTTAACACTACGTAATCTTTTACAAAAAAACGATGTTGAAGTTGTTGCTGTCAATGACCTCACAGATAATAATACGCTTGCGCACCTATTTAAGTTCGATTCCTCACAAGGAATTTTTGAGGGAGAGGTGAGTGTTGATGATGAATACATCATTATCAACGGTAAAAAAATCCGCAGCCTCTCCGAGCGTGACCCTGCCAAACTCCCGTGGAAAGAACTCGATATAGACGTAGTTTTGGAATCCACAGGTTTTTTCTTGTCGCGCGAAAAAGCGAGTTTACACTTTGAGGGTGGAGCGAAGCGCGTTATACTTTCGGCTCCTGCCAAAGACGCGGATATTCCGACCATCGTACTCGGTGCAAATGAGGAGACCTACAGCCCCAAACAAAACATTATCTCCAACGCTTCTTGTACGACCAACTGTCTATCCCCAATGGTCAAAATACTCGAAGACAACTGGGGTATTGTCAATGGTTTTATGACCACGATACACGCCTACACTGCTGGACAAAATTTACAAGACGGACCACACAAAGACCTTCGGCGTGCGCGTGCTGCCGCCGTCAATATGGTCCCCACATCCACCGGAGCAGCCAAAGCCATCGCCCGCGTACTACCCGGTACAAAAGGCAAAATTTCTGCCTCCGCGATACGTGTCCCCGTCATCACCGGATCTATCACAAACTTGGTAGTCAATCTTGAAAAAGCCACTACAGTAGAAGCTGTCAATGCTGCTTTCAAAGCTCAAGCCGAAGGCGCACTCAAAGGCATACTCCAATACTCAGAAGACCCACTCGTATCCAGTGATATAGTCGGAAATCCACACTCTTGCATATTCGATTCCGGCATCACCACCGTACATGACAACATGATAAAAATCATGGGTTGGTATGACAATGAAGCCGGATATTCCGCACGTATGGCTGACTTAGCTTGTATGGTGTAAACCTTTCGTACTGACGACTTTAGCCGTCAAGTGATTTAAATTTTTCTGTAAAAAATTGCTTTGAATTAATTAAACATTAAAATATACTTGACAGCTAAAGCAGTCATTACAAAAATGCGGTTAGTTGGTAAAGTTACCTGTACTTTGTAATGAAAGACGTATTTATAAGTCGTAAATTGACTGCAAAAAGTCCTTTTTTACAACAACTTTCAGCAGTAGGCTGGCAGGTGAAAGGTGAATCATTTATAATATTTACACCAATAACATTCGATGTACCACCACCTACGGCGGATTGGATTTTTTTTTATAGTAAAAACGGGATAAGGTATTTCTTTGAGCAAGCAAAATTCGATGAATGGGTAGATTATGCAACAATAGGACAACCCAGTAGCGATTTTCTTTTGTCTGAATATGGCATTAAGGCTGATTTCGTTGGCAATGGAGAACCTTCATCTATAGCTACTGACTTCATTCAAATGGCAAAGCACAAGCGCGTCCTATTTCCATGTGCTAAAAACTCTCGTCATACTATCCAACGTTTGCTTGACCAAGATATTGAAGCCATTAATTTAACTGTATATGACAACAGTATAAAAACAAACATTCCCACGAGAGAAGAACGAGTCCTTGTTTTTACCAGCCCACTTAATGCAGAGGCGTATTTTGAACAACATGTTTTAAAAAAACATCAATCACTCATTGCTATTGGTCATACGACAGCACGTGCATTAGAACAATTGGGCTATCATAAATACAGGATTGCGAGTGAGCCGAGTGAGGTGGCATTGGCAGAGGCAGTGTTGCGACTTGATTAATCGTTATTATGGATTATTTTTTCTTTTTTTCAAATCTGGGAATACCTGTAGGCAAACCAACACGCATAAAAAACCTTGCAAAGGCTTGGGAGAGATGTTCGCGATAAGGAGATTGAAGTCGAATTCTTGGATTTTGCTTTAGTTTAAGGTTATTGAGAAGGTTGAAACTCACGCTGAATACTGTTTTGAAATCGACTATCAGATATTCTTTATGATCAATATCAGGGCAAGAATTGAGTAAATGATAACCGGGTAGGTTGCCTTGTCTTAATGACTCTTTCAGTCTGTAATCTTCAAATTGTCGGTTTCTTTCACAAAATACATCAAACCGATGAAATGGACAAACAAGAACTAATTTGACTTTATTGTTTTCTAAATCACATGATTGAGTCATAATGATTACGTCATAATCCTCAATATCTGCTCCATTTTCCTGAATATCATCAATGTCATCAGGAGGAATAATAACGGAACAGTCCAAGATAAAATCACCTTGATTCAGCGAATTTGAAACATCAACATTTTCGTACCAATTATTCATTTAAATTAAAGAGGGTAAACCTTTTCTTCTATTGTTGATTTTAAATTTAACTTTTCTGGTATTGTTTGGTGGCATTGGAAGTATAGGTTCGATGTCAGTGACCGCAACTGCTATCTGTTCCTCTTCTGTAAGTTCAATGATAAAGAGAGATGTTTCATTATGAATGTTAGGAAGTTTACTCATTTAAAACTTAAATTAATAAAGATTTCTTTTGATGCAAATGCAATTATACTAAATAACGACAAATTATACTAAATAGTTGCTCAAGAATCCTGTAAAAAATGTTTCCAGTAATTGGTTTACGGTATATACTCATTCGCGGTTTGATCGAAAAATCTTTGGAATTTGAAATTTGAATTCAAGGTTCATTATTTTTGTCCGACTACTTAAAAGTTCTACCTTTGCGCTCAATATATCAAAATATGTCATCTACATTAGTGAAAACGACGACTGCTCTCCCTGTTATGGAACAATTTTATACCATACAAGGTGAAGGCATACATCAGGGCAAAGCGGCTGTATTTATCCGTTTGGGTGGCTGTGATGTGGGCTGTGTATGGTGTGATGTGAAGGAATCGTGGGATGCCGAAAAGCACCCTATGACAAAGGTGGAAGATATTGTGACGATGGCAAAAAAACACCCGGCTCGACTTGCTGTGATTACGGGCGGTGAACCTTTGATGTATAATTTAGACGAACTGTGCGAGGCACTGCATGAAGCCAGATTTGAACTGAACCTTGAAACTTCTGGCGCACATCCTTTGACGGGAAAGTGGGATTGGATTTGTTTTTCTCCCAAAAAATTTAAAGCTCCCCTGCCTGAGTTTGGCGTACAAGCTAATGAGTTGAAGATTATTATTTATAATAAACACGATTTTGATTGGGCGGAGTATCATGCTGCGTCCGTTGGAGTTGATTGTGTGTTGCTCTTGCAGCCGGAATGGGGGCGCGAAAAAGAGATGTTGCCACTCATGATTGATTATGTCAAAGCACATCCAAAATGGCGAATCGCTCTCCAAACACACAAATATATGGATGTACCTTAATTGTGTACCTACCGTTTCACCTTTGGCAATCTTCGTCTGTTTTCCAAATCATATTTATCTAATTCTACCGTAAAAGATAAAGAGATGACATTGGACATCGCAGGTTCATAGACATTAAATTCTTGTTGAAAAATGTAGGAGAGTGCAACAGCACTGCGTTTGGCAATAAGGCGCGATAAACCCACCGAGAGGCGATATCTATCAAATTCACTACCTTCATTGGAGAGGTGATAAAACAATTCTCCGCCTACTGCAAGTTCTGTTTTTAGTGATTTAAGGTCAGTTTTTAGTGACAGTTTGGGACGTAGATACCTTTCGGCTCTATCGCCTCTATTGTAATCTTCTTGATAGCGAAATCGAAAAACAGGCTCAAAAATAGAAATTCGTTTGAATGGCTTTAGCCCTAAATCAGCATAAAGTCGTTGGCTGATTTTCGTTTCGCGCAACGTATAACGATACCCGCCGGACACACGAAGGTGCCTGACGGGTGAATATTTTGCGCTGACAGCTATGAAAGCTGACTTGAATTGGGAGAAATTATTATTGAGTCGAACTTGCTCCTCTACGGAAAACGTAAGGTCATTGCCCCATGCTTTTTCAAGTTCGATGCCTTTCCATAATTCGGTATCATACTGGGCATAAAGCGTCGAATCGAAGTACCATATTCCCACCAATACAATCCAACAGATTGTGAGTGGTTGTTTTATCATGCTACTGCCGGTTCACTGAATTTTGCTTTATCCATTTCATCAAGGTCTATTTCGGCACCAAGACCTGAGTATTCGTTCGCATCAAAATAAACGCGTAGTATTGCACTATCTGTCAAGTAATTGACCGATGATACTTCTATTTTCTTGATATTCAGCCCCATTCTGCCTTGCAGATCTGTTTTTAACTCTTCGTAATGTTGAGGTTGTACAAGTTTGACTTTTTCATAATGCACTTTTCGAGAGACCAGATTTTCTGAGAAAAAATGTCTTTCCATGACAAATAATGCCACGACGATACTCGCATTAATAAATATCAATTCGAATATTCCCATTTGCTCGACAGTAATGGCATTCATTACCGCCACCGATACCACCGCAAAAAGATAGGTCATATCTTTGATGCTGATAGTCTGTGTACGATAGCGCATGATAGAAAACAGCGCGAACAGACCGAAGCCAAAACCAATCCCAAGATTGGTGACACTCACCATCAAATAGCAGATGAAAAATATCAGAATATTAAAAATAAAGTATGTAAAAGCATACTCTTTTTTATCATTAGTTTTGCTGTATATCTGATTAACGATCAGAAAGACAACAAAAATATTAATAAAGAATTTTACCAATAATGCAGGTAAATTACCGACCTCAAACCAGTTGATAGTCGGAGTTGATTGAAGCAATATCTCTGTAAACATCATTTCCCGTGATTTTTGCTAACTGTAATAGTTTCTTTTTGAATGTATTTCGTTTAATAGAGTCAAGACAAGTCATGACTCCTAAACAATATTTACTTAATCTAATTGGATACACTTTGTTGGCATGTAAGGCTTGCACAGCAGACGACTTGCGGTTAAATCGCTCCTGCTTCACCTCAATGATTGCCATATCAGGGTGTTCCACGACTTCGCGGAGGTAATAGTTTTGAAAACTCAAATTGACATCTATCGTCACGCGCTCTGTCAGGTCTTTACTCGCCAAAGTAATTCGACGATAAAATATCAAAACCGATGGTTCTAATCTCGAAATATCCAGAGGTGTTTGGTCTTTCAAAAATTCAACAGATGCCGGTTTCAAGTTATATTCTATATCATCGGTTTTGATACGGGTTTTTATGGTTCTTTTCTTATTGGATTTCAATTTGACCTCCAAAAACGACATATTCGATTCAATATATTTTCTAAAGCGTACCTTATAACGATTCGAATGACCATTATGGTGTTTCATATACAAATCTAATGTCGCATAGTCGTAATACAATGATTCATAAGAACTTATGCGTCTGCCGTCAATTTCCAAAACAAAATATTTCTCATTCAACATACTCAAGACGTTCGGCAAATTTTCCGTTTTGATGACCATCTTGGTATCTTGTCGATTCATCAACTTGACACTGTCCAAATTTTTTAAGGAAATGGGTTGAAAGTCAGTCAAAGATTCTTGAATCTTCTGATTCTGTAATTGTAGATTTAACATAGTTCATAACCTTTTCACGCAACAATTTCTTATGATAGGAATTGTCAACGCATGTTTAGACGACTTTTAGAAACAAAAGAATAATGTGTTTCCCCTGATTAGCGATTTGTTTCACCGAAGGTAGTAGGTGAATATCAGATGAAGTAGCGTGTGGTAATGGTTCTTGTTGATGTACTTTGCTAACTAACAAGAGGCTAATCTGAGTTAGATAGTTGCATCAAGTATTAGCGATTATCTGATAAGTTATCTACCTTTCTTCAACATGCTTGTAAGATGTATTGATGTATCATTAAAAAACGTTATGAAATACGAGAAATGTGACGTTGTTTTTTTGATAAAACATAGTCAACACTTTTTGAATCATAAATTATATACACCTCACGTCGTCTATATAAAATGATGCTTTTTTAGGAGTCATGGTTTTTGGAATAATCATCATGACAAGGAAGGTTTTTGGTATAGTATCTGTGTTTAAAACTATATGATTAAAACGCCCTTATAGCTGCAAAGATACGACTTTTTTAGTTAAATTTAATATTTGGTTTAAGTTTAATTAACATTAAATTAACATTGGTTTTTACTTTATGGGATAAAAAGATAATAAACGTTACATCTTCTCCCGATAGCTATCGCCATTATTTTTTCTTTACACGAGCCAAATTTGACGCGAATAACGGTCCCGATAGCTATCGGGATTAAGGAGAATTTGGTGAAGTATAAAGGAAAAAGAACAAGTCAAGATGTAGTGTTTATTATTTTTTCATCCCTTTATGATGTTTCCTTATATTTGTCTGGTGCTTTCATCATTATCACTACGATTAATTATACGTACAAAAGTAGATGAAATATCGTTCAATTACTGTCAATTTTTTTTGTGTAAATTATGACAATATTTATAAATGAAAATTTATAAAAAATTGAAAATAAATTAATTAGAAATTGAAAAGAATAAATTGAATTGTCTAATTTTGTTGAAAAATAAAATCATAAAATGCGAGAAAGTTTTTAGAGGTTTTCACCCTATTTATAATACAACACAAGTGCTAATGTGGTGTTAATCAAATATTAATGTAATTGTCGATAAATTCCCGTACACAACCTTCTCCTCCTTTTCTATTCAATACAATATGTGCCAGATTGCGTATTTCGGTGACCGCATCGCAAGGACAGGCAGCTACTCCGACCTGCTTCATTACAGCCATATCATTGATGTCATCACCGATAAAAGCGGTCTCTTGAAGGCTGATATTCAGTTCTTTGCACCATTTTTTTAAGACGGTCAGTTTATCAGCTTCATTCGCAAAAACGTGTTTAATACCCAACATGCTGGCGCGTTTTTCCAAGAGTGGTTTGTTCAAACCTGAACTCAATAAGGCTACCGGAACGCCCGCTTTAATGGCATTGATCATACCTCTTCCATCTTTCGCATTGAATTTTTTAATCTCATCGCCAGAAGAATCAAAGTACATACCACCGTCCGTGAGTGTACCGTCCACATCCAAAACCAAAAATTTAATTTTTTTATTGGCAATAATTTCGGCTTGTTCCTGTAAATCTTTTTTGAGTAGATCATCAATGCTGGTATTAAATAAATCGGAAAGGACGACCAGATCTTTTACGGTAGGTTGTATTTCGCCCGATGCGAGATACGGAAAAGTAGCTCCCAATTTGAGGGCTATAGTTGTAGTGTCTATATTATTATTAGCGTTTTTAAGATAGCTAATGTTTTTGGAAAAAAAGAGCATGGCTTCTTATGGACATCGGGACTGATGATAAATGATGTTTGATTGCTGTGACGTTTTTGCAGAAAAAATCATACCATAATTTTTCCGACGGCTTGTGCTATTGGTGACAAGCTTTGGTGTAATAAACGGAATTCATCGTGATTTAGTTGCTGTGCGGCATCAGATTTTGCAACTTTTGGGTTGGGATGTACTTCAATAAGTAGTCCGTCAATGCCCATTGCAAGGCAGGCACGAGTGAGGTCGGGCACGCCGTAGGCATAGCCCATCGCATGGCTCGGATCGAGAATAACGGGGAGGTTGGTTTTTTCTTTGACAAAAGCTACGCCACAAAGGTCAAGTGTAAATCGAGTCTGATTTTCAAAGGTACGAATACCACGTTCGCATAATACAACTTGCTCATTGCCACCACAGAGAATAAACTCGGCAGCTTGTACAAATTCCTGCAAAGTCGTTCCAAATCCGCGCTTCAACAAAACGGGTTTTCGCGCCCGTCCGCAAGCTTTCAAAATGCCGTGGTCGTACATCGCTTTTGCGCCCACCTGTATCACGTCTGCATAGTCGATGACCGCATCTACATGTGTAGCATCACGTACTTCGGAGACGATAGCGAGACCGTATTTTTCGCGCATTTTTGCCAAGAGTTTTAAGCCTTCTAAGCCCAAGCCTTGAAAGCTATATGGCGAGGTACGTGGCTTGTAGCAACCGCCTCGCAAGGCACTGATTTTCAGTGACTTCATCAAGATAGCGGATGCTTCGATTTGTTCTTCTGATTCTACCGAACAAGGTCCGGCAATCATCATGGTATGTTGTGTATTGCCACCGATTTTTTGATTGCCGATTTGTACGATTCGTTTCTCTTTTTGGTATTTCGAACTGGCAAGTTGGAGGTCATTATCAAAGGTAAAAGTCTCTTCTATGGCATCGCCCAGTTCTCCATTTATAGCTTTTATTTTGGAGGAAGTGACAAGAGTGTGCCTATCATTTTCGACGAGATGGATCGCCCCGATTTGGGTAGCCAATTCGATAGCTTTTTTTTCATCAATCGTCGTTTTTAATTTTATAATCATACTTCTTCTATTAATTTAATTTGCGGATAGCGCAAATAGTCCATAGTCGGTAGTCCATGGTCAATAGGTAGTCGTGATTTTTTATCGCGTCTCATATTTTTCTACGGACTATTGACCATCGACTATGGACTGTTGCGGTTTTCCGCGACTTGAGTTATTAATTCGGTCATGATTTTTGCGGAAAGCAAACAAAGTGGAATACCGCCGCCCGGATGTACGCTGCCGCCACAAAAGTATAAGCCTTTTATGGTCTTTGAAAAGTTGGGATGTCGCAAAAATGCCGCCATACGATTGTCGGAACTTGTACCGTACAAAGCACCAAGATGGGAGGCAGTGCGCTCCTCAATAAGGCGCGGGTCGAGTATTTGTTCGCAAGCAATCAGTGAGCGAATGTCTCTATTCAAAATTCGGCTGATTTTTGTGATGATATTTTCGCGTGCTTGTTTGATAATTTCGTCCCAATCTTGTGCTACATTGTGTGGCGTGTTGATCATCGTAAACCAGTTTTCGCAGCCTTCGGGTGCATCATCGGGCTTGTATTTTTGAGTGATATTGATATAAACCGTCGGGTCTTTATAGACCTCTTTTCTATCCGTCAGATATTCAAATTCAGTTTTATAATTCTCACTGAAAAAAATATTGTGTACATCCAGTTCAGGAAATTTCTCTTTGATGCCCCAATAAAAAATCAATGCCGAAGTGGACTTGGTTTGGCGCAATATTTTTTCAGGTGCTTTTTGGTTATGAAGTAGCTTTTTATAGGTAAAAAACATGTCCATATTGCTCACCACAATATCAAAATTGTGTTGCCACTCCCCTACTTTTATGCCAGTTACTCTTTTTTCGCTGACAATGATTTCATCAACTTTTGTTTCCATTTGAAAGCGGACATTGAGGTCTTGCGCCAGTTTAAATAGGCTGTTTGTGATGCTGACCATCCCGTCTTTCGGATAAAATGCCCCAATGCCATGCTCAAAATGCGGAATGATGTTGAGCAAGCCCGGTGCTTTGTATGGACTTGAGCCGTTGTAGGTCGCGTAGCGGTTAAAAAGTTGTACCAAATGGGCTTCTTTCAGGCGTTTTTCATTAACGCGATTCATGGTGCGGAAGATGTCCAAACGCGGAATTTTGAATACCGCTTTGAGTACATCGCGTGTCAACCATGTCGCTTTTTTATGTAATGATTTATGTAAAAAAGTAGAAGCGGTAGCGGCATATTTGTAACGACTGTCGGCAAAAGCTCGGATAACGACTTTTTCGCTGACACCCAGTTTTTCCTTGACTTCAGCAGCAAATTTCCAGACATCCGCGTGGGCATTAAGTTGTACGCCATCCTCCCAAAAATATTTGCAAACGACAGAAAGTTGCTCATACTGAAAATAGTCTTCGATAGGTTTTTCTGCCAATTCAAATAATTCCTCCACATACTGCGGCATCGTAAATAAGGATGGTCCGGCATCGAAACGATAACCTTGCAGATGTGTCTCCGACAGTTTGCCGCCCGGATAAGCATTGGCTTCAAAAACAGTGACCTCATGCCCCTGCACTGCCAAGCGTATCGAAGCAGCAATACCCGCAATACCCGCACCGATAATGCCTATTTTCATAATCACAAAGGTAGGCAATTATGATTGAGCATTTGACATTTATCATTGAGCAATTTATCATTTATCATTCCGTCCATCGTCTGTCGTCAAGCGCAGCGTCCATCTGTCGTTTATCGTACTTTTCTACCTTTCCATTCATAGTTTTTTATGATATTGCCGAGTGTACCAATGACGATGATATAAAGTAATTCGAGAAAAATCGACGGTAAATAAACGCGCATAGCCACCAAATCTTTTCGCTCCAGAGCGGTTGCCACGCTATTCAGAAAAACATAATCTACCAGAGCCTTAATCAGCAGTTGACCTAAGCCTATCCACAGCATTATTTTTCCAAAAAAAATACTCAATAAAAAACTTGTTGGAATACTGACACAAAACAACCAAATCAATGCCCATGTAAGCGTTACACGCAGGTCAGGATAATGCGTGGTTTTGGTTGCCCAACGGATGCGTTGCGACATAAAGTCGCGGAGACTTCGTTTGGGAGTTGTGCGGGTAGCAGCAGCGACATTTTTGAGAAAAGCAATGCGGTTGGGGTAGCATTTTGCCATTTTTTGGATAAGCATCAGGTCATCACCCGAAGCCAATTTGTCAACGCCTTCAAAGCCATCGACTTCGTAAAATGCTTCTCTTTCGTAAGCGAGATTTGCACCGTTGCAGAGATATTGAAACTTCCGAAAAATACCCGCTCCGTTTACGCCCATCATTCCGACGAAGTCTAAAGATTGGAATCGCTGAAATGTATTTTTTTCATCATAAAAAATAACAGGCGCAGCAATAAACGCGGGTTTATATTTCTCATAATAATCAGCTATCAAAGATAGCCAATTTTTATTCATAATACAATCCGCATCTGTCGTTACAATAAGCTGATAATTAGATTTTTGTATAGCGATTTCGAGGGCTTTCTTTTTAAATGATTGTGTATCATTCAAATCATATTCTGCCAATCTAATAAGGCGAATATTTGAGTATTGTTGGATAAATTGTTCTACAATAGTTGCCGTATTATCCGTAGAATGGTCGTCTATAACGATTACCTCAAATAAATGAGTAGGATAGTTTTGTGCAAAGACAGTTTGTAGCGTTTGGCTTATATTTTTCTCCTCATTACGCGCAGGAATGAGCACACTTAATGTCGTGTTATTTTCGGATTTTTTTTCTGAATTAAAATAAGGTAAAGCTCGCCATCCCTCTACATAGCGCAGCACGATAGCCACATAAATGACCGTCAGCACAACAACTATAAAAATATAAATATTGAGGAGCAAAATGGATTAATTATTTGCGCGACGTATCAAATGTTGTCAAAAAGGTCATCGTAAGAATTGCGTTCTTGTTGTTTTAGGCGACGTTCTATTTTCGGAATTTCCAAAGGGATAATTTCTTCCTCATCTTTCAATTCAAACTCCACTTCTTCTTCCTCCGCAACCTCATTATAATCGGTATATTTGCCCTTTGTTTGCTCCTCTACGTGAGTCTGCATTTTGCGGACTTTACGTTTGAGCATCGCCTTACCAAATAAGTAAACTGCCACTACCGGGCTTGCGATAAAGGACAATAAAATACCACCGATACCATAAAGCGGATTTCGTTGAAATAGTTTACCGAGAAATTTTCCGTAATCTATAATCACTTTGTGGTCAATGATTAAAGTGGCAATCAAAAGAACAGGAGTCAAATAAGAAAGTATCGTAAAAATGCCTTTTGCAATCCAAAAAACAGCCATCACTGCCAGCACCAAAAATACGATGCCCATGATAGAACGAAAAGGATTGGAAGTTCGCTTTTGTTGTCTTTGCATATTAATTTACTAATTGGTCAATTTTAATGCTAAATAACGGTCAAATAATAACCAAAAATCTGTCTAAAAGTACATAAATAATTCGTGATATTAAATATTTTGAAGACAGACGTATATGAATTTTAGACGAAGATAGTAAAAAATGGATTCATAGTCACACTGAGTATCCGCACAGATACTCAAATTATAACATTTAAGTCCCTACCTTTTTTCTTATCTTTACAAATATTTTAATTAAAAAACAATTCAATATAATGAAAAAGATAGGTTTAATATTTTGTGTTGCCTTAATTAGTGTCAGCACATTCGCTCAGAAAAAACTCATCACTAATCAGGATATTTGGACTGCGCCTACCTTCCGCGCCAATTACGTGGAAGGCTTCAATTTCCTAAATGACGGTAAACATTACTCTCGCACCGAAGACGGCAATATCGTCAAATACGACATCACGACAGGCGAAACCGCAGGCGTTATTTTCAAGGGTGAAAACATGGGCGATGCCGGAAAATTTAGCAACTATACCTTCAACGATGGTGAAAGTAAAATTGTGTTTTCTACTGATGTCGAAAAAATTTATCGTTATTCCAGCCGTGCGAATTATTATGTGTGGGACACTAAAAATGAAACCCTCACACCCGTAGCCGACAATGCCAAACAACGCAATGCCACCCTCTCTCCTGACGGCAGTAAAATTGCTTATGTACAAAATAACGACCTGTATTACAAGGACTTATCATCAGGAAAAACAACACGCATCACCAGTGATGGCAAGTATAATGCTATCATAAATGGCGTAACAGATTGGGTCTATGAAGAAGAATTTGGTATCGTGCGTGTTTTTGAATGGTCGCCTGATAGCCGTCGAATTGCCTTTTTGAAATCAGATGAAAGTAAGGTCAAAGAATTTACGATGCCTAAGTATCGTGGTGAATTATATCCTGAGTACGTCACCTTCAAATACCCAAAAGCAGGTGAAGATAATGCAGTTGTCACACTACAGATGTATGATTTGAAAAAAGGAAAAACTCGTAAAATTGACCTGAATAACAAAGCCGATATGTACATCCCACGACTAAAATGGACACAAGACAAAAATCAACTCTGTGTCTTTCAAATGAATAGACATCAAAACGAATTGGATGTGTTTTTAGTCAATGCAAAACGCGGGAAAGCTAAAAAAATACTATCCGAAAAAAATAAATACTACGTCGATATTCACGATAATTTGACGTTTTTGGACAATGGAAAAGAATTTATCTGGACGAGTGAGCAGGATGGTTACAATCATATTTACCTGTACGATATGAAGGGTAAGATGAAAAAACAAATTACGAAAGGGGAGTACGATGTCACTGATTTTTATGGTGTAGATGAGGATGATGAGCGTGTCTATTACCAAGCCGCCGAAAAATCGCCGATGCAGCGCGAGGTCTATTCCATTAATTTTAAAGGAAAGAAAAAACAGAAACTCTCTGCCAATGAAGGTTCTAACCGCGCTCAATTCAGCAAGACCTTTGATTACCTTGTTAATACACATACGGCAGCAGGTACACCGTCTTCATATACCGTACACAATGCTGATGGTGAGTTAGTTAGGACAATTGAAGATAATAAAGACTTGCGCGAAAAACTAAACACTTACGACATCAGCAAGCCCGAATTTTTCGATTTTAAAACCAGTGAAGGTGTCAAATTAAACGGTTGGATGATAAAGCCCACCGACTTTGACCGTTCCAAAAAATACCCTGTTTTGATGTATGTCTATGGCGGTCCGAATAGCCAAACTGTGCAAGATTCTTGGGGCGGTTCAAATTATTTCTGGCATCAATCATTGGTGCAGCAAGGTTATATTATCGTGTCGGTTGACAATCGCGGAACGGGCGCGCGTGGCGAGGAGTTCCGAAAAATGACCTACCAGCAACTCGGCAAATACGAAACCATCGACCAAATCGAAGCTGCCAAATGGCTCGGCAAACAGCCTTATGTTGATGCCGAACGTATCGGAATTTGGGGCTGGAGTTATGGCGGATATATGTCGTCTTTGTGTTTGTTTAAAGGTGCAGACCTATTCAGCACAGCAATTGCCGTTGCGCCTGTCACCAATTGGAAGTGGTACGACACCATTTATACAGAGCGTTTTATGCGTACTCCGCAAGAAAATAGTGATGGCTACGAGGATAATTCGCCAATCAATCATGTCGATAAAATGAAAGGTAAATACCTTCTCGTGCATGGTATGGGCGACGATAATGTACACGCGCAAAATTCATTCGAGATGGTCAACGCGCTCATTAAAGCGAATAAACATTTCGATACCTATTTTTACCCAAATCGTAATCATAGTATTTATGGCGGCAATACACGACTTCATTTATATGATAAAATGACGGATTTTATTTCGAGGAATTTGTAATGCCAACTAAGAGTTGGATTTTTACTAAATTTTTGATTATCAGTAATTTTTAAATTTATTTAAATAAAATATTTTTTAAATGAATTAATTGAAAAAATGCTTTTTTATTGACAATCAATAATATACATATATTTTTAAAATGGTAAAAATTAATTACAATATTTTACATGTAATTGATAATCAATTAGTTTTAACTCTTAGTTGGCATTTGTAAGAAAAAATATCTTCGTCGAATGACAAACTTTGACCGATATATCTTTAATTAACAAAAAAAGCGGATGTTTTAATTTTATTAAAACATCCGCTTTTTTATTAAAAATACAGGCTACCCGTTTAACGTTGGACACTTTGATAATCAGTGAGTTATAAAGGTGTTGAAATTCAAGCGATTGTAACAACTGCCGACTGTCCAACTGCGGACTGATAGCCGATGTGTTTGTGTTTTATTTGAAAATCAAATAGTTATAAAATTTATTTTAAATAAAAATTTTTATAAAAATGATATTTATATAATAAAAAACACATAATAAATTTTGTAAATTATTTTATGAATATTTTTATTTAAATTTTGTAAAAATTAATTTTCAATAAACTAAAAAGACCTTGTTGCCTGACATTTTAAAAATGTCCGCCAACTTGTCCATTTCCAGAGATGTGGGGTATCAATAGATTTTCAAAATGTCAGGCGAGATAATTATCGGTGCCGGTAATATCGGTTTTGCTTTCGCCAAAATCATGAGTGGTTTTGGTTGCAAACTACTCGCCCACGACCCTGAACAGCATCCGAAATCAGAAGAAATTGCTTTGGAGTACGTTTCTCAAAAAGAATTATTGAGGAAAAGTGACACCATCAGCCTCAGTTGTCCATTGAATGAATATACGAGGTATTTGATTGGTTTTGAGGAATTTACAATGATGAAAAAAGGCGCGATTTTGATAAATACAATAAGAGGAGGAGTTGTGAATACGAGGGCATTAATTGAAAATTTGAAAACCGGACACATCGGCGGTGCTTGCCTTGATGTGTATGAACGCGAGAAGGGTTTGTTCTTTTTTGACCATAGAAATACGATTATTCAGGATGAAATATATCTTACATTAAGGTCATTTAAAAATGTATTGATGATCGGGCATCAGGCATTTCTGACTAATGAGGCACCGGCAGGAATCACCCTCACTACGATTGAAAACTTGAGTGCTTGAGAAGCTGGTGAGGCTTCTAAAAATGAGCTACGTTCTACCTTTTCAGAACAATTAACACAAGCTAATTCTTTTTCATTCATAAATTGCGTTACACTTTGCGAATTTTGAGATTGTCGAATAAAGATAAATGAGCGCAAAGTGTACGCAATTTTTTTAGTATATTTGCAAATGGAATTTAAAGATTATTATAAAATATTGGGTATCGCTAAAAATGCTACCGATAAGCAAATTAAAAATGCGTATCGGAAATTAGCACGTAAATACCACCCGGATTTGAACCCGGATGACAAGGCGGCAGAAAAGAAATTCCAAGAAATAAATGAGGCAAATGAAGTCTTGAGCAATGCCGAAAACCGAAAGAAATACGACAAGTATGGCAAAGACTGGAAACACGCCGAAGAATTTGAAAAAGCAAGACAAAGTCAACAATATCAAGGAAATACACGTCAAAGAAGTAGTGGGTTTGAAGGCGAAAATTTCTCTGATTTCTTCAATGAAATGTTTGGTCAAGGTGCAGGTAGAACACGCGGAAGAAGGGCGCAATTCAAAGGACAGGATTATAATGCCGAGTTGCAATTGGACTTGCGAGAAGTCCATGAAACCCACCAACGCACACTGACCATCAACGGTAAAAATATCCGCCTCACCATACCCGCAGGTGTCAAAGACGGACAAACCATCAAGATAAAAGGCTACGGCGGAAAGGGCGCAAACGGCGGACCAAACGGCGATTTATACATCAAATTCGCGCTCTCCAATAGTACCAAATTTAAGCGTAGCAATGATAATTTATACATTACAGTTGACCTTGATTTATATAAAGCCGTACTTGGCGGCGAAATGACCATTGATACCTTCGACGGAAAAGTAAAGCTCAAAATAGCTCCCGAAACCCAAAACGGCACTAAAGTAAAATTGAAAGGCAAGGGCTTTCCGGTCTATAAAAAAGACGGGCAATTCGGCGATTTGTACGTCACTTACAAACTCAAAATGCCGACCCAATTGAGCGATAAAGAAAAAACATTATTTGAAGAATTGGCAAAACTACGATAATTATGCAAGCAAAAGATTTGATTTCCATTAATACGCTTTGTACGTCTTACCAAGTCGAAATTTCATTTTTTGACCAACTCCATGAAGTCGGTCTGATTGAGATTACGACCATCGAACAAGAGGCTTATTTACATCAAGACCATATCACTGATATAGAAAAAATAATGCGTATTCACCATGATTTACAGCTTGATATAGAAGCTATTGACGTAGTTTTTAATTTGCTCAATAAAGTTGCTATACTCGAAAACGAACTCAATACAACACGAAATCGACTGAGGATATATGAGGATTTTTGATGACGTAGAGAAAATTCATAAATTTTCTCTACGTCATCTTCGTGGTTCAATTCCTCCTAAGAAAAACGCATCAAATCCCCAAAAGTTCGCACCCCCTTTTTCTCCAAAATGCCCATCAATTTTACAAAAACAATCGCCGTAATCACCGCATCGCCCGCAGCCGTATGATGTTCATGTACGGGTACGTGATATTTTTCACAGAGTGCATCCAAACTATAACTTTTCGCTGTATTAGTTCGGAAGAAAGGACTATCAATTCTTTTTGCTAAAGTATTGGTGTCCAGTATTTTATTATGAATTTTTGCTCCCAAATGCCGTTCAAAAGCCCGATTGAGCATTGCCATATCAAAGCCGATATGATGCCACCCAATTAATGGTCAATTCCGAAAAACAATGAATGAATTTTAAATGAGTGAATGTTTTTAACGCACCAATGCTTTAGACATTGTAACATTGAGTTTACATTAAGTACAAGAAAATTCAATTTTAACGAAATTTAATTTTGTATTTTATTATAAATAATTTCATTAATATATTTATATTTAAAATGAATTGAGTTTATAATTCTGAAAATGAATTAGTTAAAAATTAATAAATAACTAAGTAGTAAGTCAAACTAATTATGATAAGTTCATTTGGCGAAATTTGTCCGATTACTTTGTTGGAGAACATCCAGCGTAGCTGCGGCTATGCTGAATAACCTCCACCTCGTACTCGAAAAAATTTCACTCAAAGCAACATATCATAATTAGATTGACTTACTACTTAGGGATGAAAATTCTTAGCATCACCAAGCATCAAAAAGTAAAAAAACAAAGCGTTTTTCAATGAATATTAGTGAGTTATGATTGCATCAGAACAGTGGTTGTCGGGTTTTCATCCTGCGTATCAAGCCCTGTTTGCGACCCTGTTTACGTGGGGCGTGACGGCTTTTGGGGCTGTTTTTGTATTCTTTTTCAAGACCTTTAATCAGAAGTGGCTCGATGCCATGATGGGCTTTGCGGCGGGTGTGATGTTTGTGGTCATCGAATCATGGGTAACAATACCGGACCGGCACTTGCCTGCTTAGAACCTATACCTGATTTTACAGGATGTAACGACTATACAACATTCATTTTAGAATTTTTCTTCAATCGTACCGGTTTTTTATTAGATGATGATTTTGTAAAAATTCAAATATATGATAATCAATCCCTTATTTGGAATGATGCCCTATATCTGCACGCAAGTGACATCAATAGCGAACCCAATAATAAGAGTTATCATGTCTGTGCGATTATACCCGACATGTACAGAAGTATTGCGGATTTTAGGTTGCGAATTTTGGTCAACTCTTCCTCGAATGGCTCGCCTATGTTCATCCGTAATGCCGAAATTTGGATGTCTGAAATTACCTTGCCACTTGAGTTGGGATCCTTCACCGCATCGCCTGTGGATAGTAGGAACGTATTGCTCAAATGGACGACTCAAAACGAACAAAATGTCAATCGTTTTGAAATAGAACGCAGCGAAAATGCCAGTAATTGGCAAACCGTAGGCAAGGTAAATTATACCAATACCACACAAGGACAGTACACTTTCCAAGACCAAACCAATGGCGCGAATACGTATTATTATCGCCTCAAAATCATAGATAATGACAATCAATATGCTTACTCTCCAGTCGTCAGTTTGCATATAAAAGTTGAGCCGCCTCGGATTTTCCCCACAATTGCCAATGACATACTCTACGTCGAAATTGATTTTATGGACAATACCGACCTTTATATTTACAACTCACTCGGTAGCATTGCACACATAGAATCGGGTGTGTCGGGTAACCAAAAAAGCACAGCCGAAACGACTGTGCTGCTAAATATTTTCCGCAATGTAAGGTGTTTGATTTGTGGTAGTTTATTGAGTTTATAAAGTTTATTCAGTGTATTGAGTGTATAAAGTTTATTCAATGTGAATGTTTTTCATAAAAACTACTCACTTTTATAAACTATGTGAACTCAATGAACTTTGTAAACTCCATAAACTAACCACTACTTACGCGCCCAAATACGATTTGAGCAATCTACTTCTTGAAGTAGTACGCAGTTTGTTGATGGCTTTGTCCTTAATCTGACGGACACGCTCACGGGTGAGACCAAATTTCTCACCAATATCTTCGAGGGACATCGGATGTTCCACGCCAATACCAAAGTACAATTTAATGACATCTTCCTGACGGTCAGTCAATGTACCGAGTGAACGTTCAATTTCTCTACGGAGCGATTCTCTGTAAGTCAATTGTTGGTCTGCACCGGGCGTATTGCCGTTTTCCAACACATCTAACAAAGAATTATCTTCCCCTTCTACAAAAGGTGCGTCCATAGAAACGTGTCGCGCAGCTACCCCCAAAGTCGTCTCCACTTCTTCTGTATTGATTTCGAGCAAAGCTGCGAGTTCGTCTGATGACGGTTCACGCTCATACTCTTGTTCCAATTGAGAAAAAGCTTTGTTGATTTTGTTGAGTGAGCCTACCTTATTAAGTGGCAATCGCACAATACGCGATTGCTCTGCCAAAGCCTGTAAGATGGATTGTCGAATCCACCAAACTGCATACGAGATAAATTTGAACCCTCTCGTTTCGTCGAATCTTTGTGCGGCTTTAATCAAGCCAAGATTACCTTCATTAATCAGGTCACTCAATGATAAGCCCTGATTTTGGTATTGTTTCGCAACGGATACCACAAAACGAAGATTCGCCTTAGTCAATTTTTCTAACGCTTGCTGATCGCCTTGTTTGATGCGCTTGGCAAGTTCAACCTCTTCTTCGGGTGTCAGCAAATCGACTTTACCGATTTCTTGCAGATACTTTTCAAGCGATTGGCTCTCGCGATTAGTAATTGACTTAGTGATTTTTAATTGTCTCATGTAGTAGCGGCAGGTTTTCGGAGCAATGATCGAATAACGTATTTAATCATTACTTCACATAAATTAAAACAGATTTTCTTGCAAATCACACAAAAATACGGGAATCGTCCATTTAATGCAATTTTTGAACAAAAAAAATTCAAAACAAATAATAATTGTGACAGGCAATGCCATATTTCTCTTTGTCATAATGAGGCTCTAGTCTTATTTCGAAGCCTATTTATTTGTCATTTCTCCCTTTATTAATAGCTTTTTTACTTTTTTAGTTCAATAAAATTTGGAAAAATCGTTTTTTTATTATTAATTGGGAACAACACTTTATGATTTTCTTTAATAAAATCTACGTTTTTAAATATTTTCAAACATAAAAATGTAGATATAAGTGGTTTTTTAAATTTCAAATAATTATAAGAAGACATACTCTAATCTAAAGTGTAATATTTGAATCAAATACGTAAACAGGCAGAACGTATCAGCTGATCTCCAATCACAGATGATGAGACTTTCAACATCCGATTTTTGACCGCTTTACTCTGACCGCTTACATTTCATGTACTTTGGATAAAATAATAACGATTAAAAGTTTTAGTGAAAGAAAATCGGGATGAATTTGTGCTTTCACTTAATACCTGATATACTTTGTCTAAAGTCAAAACATTTAAAACGCAATAAAAAATAATATGGACAGGACTTCCTTTGAAATGGAGTTTATCTTCCGTGCCTCACCGACGATAATTTATAAATTTTTGACCGATGCCAGTTGCCTGATTCGTTGGTTTTGTGACGAGGTCGATATTGAAAAAGGCGTATTCACCTACAGCTGGGATGGCGCAGAAGAAATCGCCAAACTGACCGAAAACACCGAGAATGAGTTTCTCAGATTTGAATGGGAAGATAGAGACGCGGGTGAGCCGCTCGAAATCAAACTCAAAAAATCACCTGTAACTGGAGAAACCGTCCTTGAGTTAAAGGACTATTGTGATGCCGATGAAGTTGATGAGCAAAAACAGCTTTGGAATACGCAGTTTGCACAACTTCGTCGTGAGACAGGCGGTTGAGCAAATTCAAGTACAAGGTTTTGCCTTCGGCAAATTCGTAACATTTACAGAAAAAAATATAGTAGCGTCATTTTGCATTTAGGTGCGGAATGACGTTTTTTTTTATAAAGTTTATCTCCCTACTACATTAATATCCTTTATCACAATGATAATGCTTTTCGAATTTTGGTTGCCAATATTGCCCTTTTTAATAAAATAGTTACAATACTGGATTTTCTACTTTTAATGTCATATATTGCACACGAAAAGTGATTTTTTGTCATTTTATTCCAAATATTGACTTTTTAATTAAAAAAAGTAAAAAATGCTTATCGAATTTTCAGTTAGTAATTTTAAATCTATCAAAGAAAATAAGAGCTTAAAATTAGCTTCGGTCAAAAAATTTTCATCTAACGAACTTGAGGATAATATTAGTCTTCCAGATAAATTTTATAATGTATCAACTGTAAAATCTGCGGTGTTGTTTGGAGGAAATGCGTCCGGGAAAAGTAATATGCTAAATGCTATCGGGGTACTATCTTTCTTGGTTACACATTCTATGGACTTCAAACTTGATGAGAAGATAGCCAAGTACAATCCTTTCAAATTATGCGCTAAAAACAAGACTAGTCCAACAATTTTTAGTATTGATTTTATTGCAAATAATATAGAAGTAAATTAAACTTTTAATTTTTTCAGATATAATTGATAAAGAATTGATTAGCGTTTTCGCCAAATTTGATACCATTTGCTTGATTCAGAAAAATACAAAGTGCACACATGTTTTATTTTTCAA
>Ga0209187_1000676_pt1 | contig 52774 bp, 58 predicted proteins | sample BantaG_FD_187430 | JGI IMG/M metagenome (GOLD analysis project Ga0209187, IMG submission 187430) | Marine algal microbial communities from Bantry Bay, Ireland - BantryBay_4 metaG (SPAdes) (version 2) | ecosystem: Host-associated > Algae > Red algae > Unclassified | place: Bantry Bay, Ireland...
TGATACAGAGCAATCTGTGACGATACTGATTGTCTCTACAGTTGTATTATCTGCTGAAGTTTTGGTGAAGAATGATGACATAGCGCCTTCAAGTGGCTTAAGGCACTCATTGGTGAATGTTAAGCCTTGCCCAGAATTCAGAAACAATTCATAATCGCCATTGTCAACTATCGGTTGGTCAAAACGATATATAAATTCTGAACTCAGCTCACAACCAGTCAGAACTGTTTCTCCATTTAAGCGTGTTCCATCAGGAGCTATGACCGTAAATGAATTAGAATTGAGACCTGAGCATAAAATATCATCAGAAAAGGTGACAGTAACTTCATTTATCTGACAATCATTATCTGTAAAAATGCCGATTAGTGTGGGCCCTGGCATTTCATTGTCGACACGAAATCTTAGTGTAGAAGCTTGAACACCATTGTCACATAAATCTAAAATAGGTAATGCCGCATTTGGAGTGATCTCAACGACGTACTCACCTGTTGTATTAATAGGCGTATTAATTTCAATCATAAATTCATTGTCAAATGTTCCACCTTCTTCACAAACCTCAGAGAAGATTGTATAATTACTTGAAGGAATGCCTGGTATATTGATGTTGTCCATACCAATGGTAGCGCATTTAATTTTTTCAGAAAAAATAATTGGGATTTCATTCGTGACACAAATAGCATCAGTAGGTAATGGTTCAACGGAAGGATTATCTTGGTCGAAAATGCCAATATCACTTGATAGACTAAAGTCTATGACATATCCATTTGGATTACTATTAAAATTTGAAACATATAATACATAGGTGTTTCCAGCTACAACTGAAATTAAATCATTAAACGGACTGAAACCGCCGTTTGGCGATCCATTAGGCGGATTATTATTACAGTTACCACCTTGGATATTAAAATTACTACCACCAGTGGCTCCAGTCATTCCTTCACATCCTCTATTTCCCGCTGAATTACAGCTGACAACCAATGAGGCATCATCGAAAATATCTGCACATGAAGCATTGGTTAAGTTAAATAAGCCCCAATCATAATCTGCTTCAGAGGAAGCGGGGGTAATGAGAAAACCAAAATCTCCAGTTTTATTTACGGTAAATATATACCAGATCGCTTTATTCTCTTCAGCTGCACAACTTATTTCTGGATTAATTTCATTAGTAAAAAAGCCTTCATCGTCGGGGACAATATTCTCATCAAACATGTCGACACAGATAGGTGTGGCACCAATGCAATCTAGATTAGATACCACTTGACTGTAAAGTGACAAATTGAGTAATAATAGTATAGAAGTAAATTGGAGAATTCGAGTCATCAAATTTATAATAATTCAAATTCACAACGTCAAAAATTGAATTAAATTTGAATTCAAGAAAATTAAAATAAAGGGAGTAGGGTCTTTGTCTTGAATAGTTGATTCCTGAAGTCTACCATGTCGTGGATTGATTGTTCTGCTGCTCTGCTTGTTGTTCTGCAATCCGTTGTGCTTTTGTCTTTTCAAAAATATCTCGTTGTAGGAAATAGTGTGTTGATTGATCGTCATTTGCCCATGGATCATCTTTTTCATGTTCGTCCTCTTCTATGACACTTTTGAATAAAAATGAAATGATGATGCCTACAATGCCACCGAATAAATGACTTTCCCAAGAGATGCCTGGTTGATCTGGTAACACTCCAAAAAAGTATCCACTGTATAAAACGAGCACGACTAGCGCGAGGACAATTGCTTTAAGATTGCGTCTAAATATTCCATTCCAAAATACAAAAGACAATAAACCGTAAACCACACCACTTGCACCAACATGGAAAGCCCTGCTTGAAGCAAATAACCATACGCTGAATCCAGTAAGTAAAAAGATAAGTAAGAAACTGATAAAAGCAACTCGTTTATAAAAACTAAAAATGATAAAGCCAAGTACCAACATCGGAAATGTATTCGATGCTAAGTGTCCAAAATCACTGTGTATAAATGGTGAGAATAGAATGCCTTTCGCTCCACTTAACGTTCTTGGAAAAACACCATAGGTGAAAAGCTCTGTATTTGTAGCAATGCGATAGATATGTACAATCCACATCAGAAGAACAAAGAGGATAGGGAAGCGCACTGCTTCAATAAACGTCTTAAGTTCTTTTGATACCATGTTCTTATTTATCTATTGATAACGACGTCTGACCAATTTTATGAAATTTTCTGCTTTTTTCTTTTTAGGCTCTGCTCCCCATTCATATTTAGTCGCAACATCTTGCATCAATGCATTACTTGCTTCTTTAAAGTTGGATAAACCATTTAATCGCTGTAATGTTTTCTGAAATAGCTCAGCATCTCCACCAAATAATTCTTGGATTGTAAAATAACGTTCATTTATACTGAGTGCCTTGGTTAAATCTCTAACGGGTAACATCGCCAACTTATCTGATAAATCAACTACTGGAATTTCTGTAAATAGAGCGATCAGATCTTGGTCCACAGGATCTGTGACCATTTGGTCTATGATCTCTTTTGGTTCTACAACTAATTCTTTATCAGTAATTGCTTCAGGTATTTCTTCGATCGGCGTGTCTTTACTTTTAGGAGTGGTGTCTGCAATTGGAGTTTCTTGAATTAGCTCTACTGTAACTGGTACTTCTTCAAGTACGTCAGGAATTTCCTTTTTATATGGTGGAGCAACAATTTGAGGACTTTCAATCCCTTGTGATATTGCAGGAGGTACAATAACTGGAGCATATTCTTTGTGCAAAGCAGCTTGTTGATTAGCTGTTGAAAAAATATCTGTATCTCCATTACCATCTACAAAGCAATCATAAAAGTCTCTCAGATAACTTTTCATCAATTCTTTTTCGATAGAAGAAGGATATTCTTCACTCTCTATGAGGGTTTGATGGAGAGAATGGATTTTCTTTAGAAGTATAGAAGACTTTTTATATTCCATATGTAGGTGATGTTTTTGAAGCCAAAAGAATAACAGATTTAGCAGATTATTTATTATTCGCAACAAAAATGATATTTTGCATTTTCGTATGAATATTTTCCTTAATATGATGTTTGCAATGATTATTCCAAGTTTTACATGTTCTTAGAACCAAATTTTAAAGGCCAGCGAAGTGGGTGGATAGAAGTCATCTGTGGATCCATGTTTTCGGGCAAGACAGAAGAATTGATCAGACGGTTGAAACGTGCCACATTCGCCAATCAACGAGTGGAAATTTTTAAACCGATGAAAGACAAGCGCTATCATGAGACTAATGTCGTTTCTCATGATGAAAATGCCATTCCATCAACTCCAGTAGAAACGAGCAGTAAGATTTTGGATATTGAGGGTGACATCATGGTAATTGGTATTGATGAAGCTCAGTTTTTTGATGATCGATTGCCACAAATTTGTGAAACGCTTGCACTTCGAGGTGTACGTGTCATCGTTGCAGGTCTGGATATGGATTTTCAAGGGATACCATTCGGACCGATGCCTGCACTCATGGCAATGGCCGAGTATGTAACCAAAGTCCATGCTATTTGTCCCCATTGTGGAAATCTTGCGACTCATTCCTATCGATTGTCAGAAGAAAAAGAAACTGTTGTTCTTGGAGAGAAGGACAAATATGAGCCTCGATGTCGGATCTGTTATCAAATGGGGAATATTTTAAATTTGAGATAACTCGCTATCGATTAGTTTGCAAGCAGTGAAATTCAGGTACTCATAAAGAATAAAAATAGTCATTTGAAATTGACTGTAAACATCCAATACCCTCTATTACTATAAAAATACTTATTGCTATAATAATTGTCTCTTCTCTTGGAAGCTGTAAGCAAGAAAAATATTCAGATTCCCATTGGGATTTAGTTTACAAGAATAATGCAGAAGGAGAGGGGCTTTATGGGGACAAGCAACTTTTAATAGATGCCGTAAGACAAGGTTATCCAATAAGAATCGGATTTGGAGGAAGAAGAGCAAATGATACTCTAAAATCAATTGAACACTTTGCTGATGCAGAATTTCTAAGTATAATAAATGGTGAAGAGGTATTTGCTCAAATTAATTCCATATTTGGTCAAAAGCCAAATTTAGATGCAGATACATTAAGACTAAAAATAAAACATGAAAATGAATGGACACTTATAATTGGAACAAATGGTGAAAGAAGTACTCTGTCTAGGTATTTCAATGAGGATCTTACAAAAGAGAGCCAGCAAGGAAATCGTGGATGTAATTGGTATGTAAGAAAACCTGAAATTGTAAATGATGGTAGGATAATACCAATTTGGAATTAAAAGGCCTGGATGTCACCGGTCCTCAGAATGCTACACCGTCAAGACACATATGCGCATATAAAGTACAGCGACTACTGCCACCACATAGATTTTTTATGCTTGCTAGCGTTAAGTATCAGAGATTCTATCATTTTGATTAGACTCTCGCTAGCATAAAGCGGGATAAATAGCTTTTTGGATTTTAAAATGTGTTAACCACATCATTAATCAGCAATATAATTTCAAATCATTCATCATTATTGATACATTTGCAATTCCATAATATGATTGCCAAAAAATCATTTCATATAACCCACCTAGACTAGCCAACTCATGAGTGATAAGTTTATCAATTCAGCCCTGATCTCTGTGTACCACAAGACGGGCTTAGATGCCATTGTTCAAAGACTCGATGATCTTAACATTAAAATCTACTCGACAGGAGGTACACAAAAGTACATTGAATCCTTAGGCGTTGAAGTACATACAGTTGAGAATTTGACTTCATATCCTTCCATATTAGGAGGTAGAGTTAAGACCCTTCACCCCAAAATATTTGGAGGCATATTAGCTAAACGGGAGCAAGAACACCTAACAGAATTAGCAGAGTATGATATTCCTGAAATTGATCTTGTCATTGTAGATCTGTATCCATTTCAAGAAACAGTAGCGACTTCAGATGATGAAAATGAAATCATTGAGAAAATAGATATTGGTGGTATCTCACTGATACGAGCTGCTGCAAAGAATTATAAAGATCTTGTTGTTATTCCTTCAAAGGATCAATACGCAGATTTATTAGATATTTTAAATGCTAAGTCTGGATTGACATCTATCGATGACAGAAAATCATTAGCAAGAAAAGCATTTTCGATATCATCTGGATATGATTCTGCCATCAATCAGTTTTTTAGTGAAGATAAATCGAAAGGTGTTGATTTGAATGAAGAAGAAGCAATTTCACTGAGATATGGAGAGAATCCCCATCAAAAAGCTAAGTTTTATGGTAACCTAGAGCATAAATTTGAAAAGCTCAGTGGCAAAGAGTTATCCTACAATAACCTTGTCGACATAGATGCAGCTGTAGAAATTATATCAGAATTCGAGCATAATCTACCTACCTTCTGTATACTCAAACACACAAATGCTTGTGGTGTCGCGACAAGAGAGACAGTGAGTGATGCTTGGGATGCTGCATTGGCAGGAGACCCTGTTTCAGCTTTTGGAGGCATACTGATAGCAAATACAGAAATAGATTTAGAAACAGCTAAGAAGATCAATGAAATCTTTTATGAGGTAGTCATAGCACCTAGTTTTTCAAAAGAGGCCTCAAACCTATTGTCAAAAAAGAAGAAGCGTGTGTTATTGAGAATGAAGGATATGTCAGTACCATCCGAACGAGTGAAGACAATACTCAATGGTATATTATGGCAGCAATGTGATGTTATAGATCAGACTGATCATCAGTTTAATACAGTAACAAAGAAAGCACCTTCTGATAGAGATTTACAGAACATTATTTTCGCAAATAAATGTGTTAAAAATCTGAAGTCAAATACAATTGTGCTTGTTCGGGATAATCAATTGCTCGGCATGGGTTGCGGTCAGACCTCAAGAGTAGATGCCTGCAAACAAGCAATAGATAAAGCCATTCGCATGGGCTTCATACTTGATGGTGCAGCTATGGCCTCCGACGCTTTCTTCCCATTTCCAGATTGCGTTGAATTGGCTCATAAAGCAGGAGTAACTGCTGTTGTGCAACCTGGCGGATCAATCAAAGATCAGTTGTCTATTGATTACTGCGATACAAATGAGCTTGCAATGGTATTCACTGGTATCCGACACTTCAAACACTAAATGAGTTGAGAGTACTTTGTTTAGATATTGGTAATACAAGAGCAAAGTATGCCCTATATGAAGAGAGGGAATGCAAAATGACAGGGTTTTATCCACGCTTTTTAGTCAGAGATATCCGAAGAATATGTAGAGATAATAAGGTGGATGTCGGGATAATCTCATCGACAAGACATAAAAATACTTCAGTTGTACGATTTCTAAAGAAGGAATTGTCTACGTTTATAGAACTAAATTATAAGACTAAATTACCGATCACTAATGTTTATGCAACACCTAGGACATTAGGGATGGATCGAGTGGCTGCTGCCATCGGTTCATACACCAAAAAACCAGGTCAAGCTCATCTTATCATTGATGCTGGTTCATGTATGACATTAGATATTATAGATAAAAACGCTTGTTTCCGAGGAGGCAATATTACACCTGGTATGCATATGAGGATCAAAGCAATGAATGACCATACAGATAAACTGCCACTAGTGCCTTTGGCTTATCATGAGGAGTTGTTAGGTCGCAGTACTGAAATGGCATTACAAAATGGTGCAGTTAGGGGTACATTATTTGAAATTGAAGCGTTTATTCAGAGTGCGAGTAAAGAATACCCACGTATTAACATAAATTTAACCGGAGGGGACACAGATTTTTTGGCTAAGTACTTGAAATCTAAGATATTAGCTGATCCAAATTTGGTTTTCGAAGGCCTGAATGAAATAGTGCTGTATAATGTATAAAAAAGTGTTTGGTTTTTTTGTTGTCTTAATTCTAGTAACAACACAGATATGTGCGCAATCAGGAGGATTTAATTCTCCGTTTTCTAGATTTGGCATTGGTGATCTTGCAGATCCTAACCCGATTTATCTGAGGCATATGGGCGGTGTCAATGCAGCATTTGCAGACAACTATCACATTAACCATGTAAATCCTGCTTCATACTCTTTTTTGAGAGCAACAGCATTTGATATAGGCTTGTCAGCAAATCGTATCAGCTTATCAGATCAATCAGATAATAATTTTTCAGACTGGGGAGGGAATTTAGAATATCTGTCCTTGGCATTTCCACTAAGAAATCCTCTCAACGAAGTATTTGATAGAGAGAAAAGAGATTTCCGTCACGGTATGGGCTTCAGCTTGATTCCTATATCGAGAGTTTCCTACCACATCCTTAATGATGAAGTCGATCCAGAGATTGGTAATTTTACAAGAGAATTTATCGGCGATGGAGGTATATATAAAGTGCAGTGGGGAAATTCAGTTTTTTATAAAAATCTTTCTGTAGGCATTAATTTAGGCTATCAATTTGGAAAAATTACCTACGAAAGGGTCATAAATTTTGATGAGTTGACAGCATTTGATAACAGATTTACAAATGATTACTCTTTGAATAGCTTCAACTATAATGTCGGTGCTATTTATCAGTTCATTTTAAATAAAGCTCAGTTTACAAAAGACCCAAACATAGAGGTAAAAGCACTGAATATTGGTATTTATGGTAATACAAATACCTCATTTTCTACAAATGGAACTGAGTTGTTCCAAAATAGCTCTGGAGATATAGAGGTTTTAGCAATCAGAGATACATTGAGTTTTGCGGAGGATATCCAAGGCAGAGGAACGCTTCCAGCGCAGTTAGGTGTCGGGGCGAATTACTATGTCGGAGGATCGTTAAGTCTTGGAGTTAATTACGTACTTACACGATGGTCTCAATATGAAAATGAAGCAAATCCTGAAGAACTTTCAGATGCTTCAAAACTATCTTTTGGTGGATTTTATCGTCCCAATGTTAAATCCTTTAACTACAGAGATCGAATTTATTATAGATTTGGGTTTTCCTATGGAAAAGGTGAACGTTCTGTTAATCAAGAAGAATTAGACCAATACAGCATAAATGCAGGATTTGGTTTTCCATTCGTGTATCAGCGTAAAATTTCGCACATAAACCTTGGTATAGAGTTTGGACAAAGATCCACAGGTTCTCTCCTCAGTGAAAATTTTGTTAAATTCGGATTAGGACTAACATTTAACGACGATGAGTGGTTTATAAAGAGAAAATACAATTAATTAGGAATTTTAATAAATGGCAAATAATATGAATTACAAAGCACTTTTTTCAATACTATCTTCCATGTTTTTAACTGTTGCCGTAATTGGACAAAACTGCGCTAAGTGGGATGGCTTACCAGATATGGAGCAATTACTTGAACATCATTCAGTTTACAGAGATAATGTAAAATTGGAGAATTATGCCGATGCGATTAAACCTTGGGAAATAGTTTACAGTAAAGCACCAGCAGCAGATGGTAAACGTGATTTTCATTTTACAGATGGAATTAAAATCTACAAGTATAAACTAGCTAATGCAACGGAAGCTGAAAAACCGGAGATGAAGAAAATGATTCTTGAGTTGTATGATGGTTGCATAACTTGTTACAATGAAGGTGTGCTTACAATCAAAGGAGGGGATGAAGCAGTGAAGAAAAGAGTCGCTTATTTGCTTGGGCAAAAAGCATATGACATGTACTATGAACTTAATAGTGATTATGGTCCCAATATGGAAGCATTTGAAACTGCAGTAAAACTAGGTGGTAATAACACGCTGTACAATGTATTGATACCATATGCTGCAGTAACGACATATCAATTTCAAAAAGGAAAAATAGAAGCTGAAAAAGCTAGAGCTGTATTTGACGAAATTATCCCAATTACAGAACACAACATTGAAGCGGGTGGAGATTATGCCCCTTATTATGAAAATGCTTTAGCAAATATAAATTCTGAATTGTCCAAAATCGATGAAGAGATTTACGATTGTGCATACTTTAAGACTAAATTGAGACCAAAATATGATGAAAATCCAGATGATCCAGAATTGGCTAGGGAGTTATATGGTCAACTAATCAGAAGAGGCTGTGATAAGACAGATCCTCTTGTTTCTGAGTTAGAGAAAAAATATGAAACATGGGCTGCTGGAGTTAATGCGCAAAAGCAAGCTGAATTCGAAGCTAATAATCCAGGTATGTTGGCTAAAAAAGCTTACGATTCAGGTGATTATGATGGAGCTATTAGTAAGTATAGAGAGGCGATAAATATGGAAGATGATATGCAGCAAAAGGCATCTTATCACTACTACATTGCATCTACGCTATTTAGAAAAAAGAAAGAATACAGTGCCGCAAGACAGGAAGCGAGAACTGCCATATCTCTAAATCCAAATTATGGGAGAGCTTACATGTTAATTGGAGACATGTATGCAACTAGTGCTAGAAATTGTGGAGACAGCTGGAATCAAAGACTAGCTGTATTAGCAGCAATGGGTAAATACTCAAAAGCTGCAAGCATAGATCCTTCTGTTGCTGATGAAGCCAATAATAAAAAATCAAAGTATCGTGGTTCTTTGCCAGACAAATCGGAAGGCTTCTTAAGAGGAGTTAAAGAGGGTGACAAACAGAAAGTGGGTTGTTGGATAGGAGAGACAGTCACAGTTGAATATTAAAATCTATTACATTATATTCTAGTGAAGGCTTACCATTTGGTGAGCCTTCTTTGTTTTATGAAAAATCACCTTGCAGCTATACCAAAAAGAAACCATTTTGGGAATTTCTTAGCCAATCTTTTATCCCTTCTCATCGTTGAGAATTCTCATGTATACCCATATTCACTGCGGTTCTCGCCTTGATAACGACTAAAATATTTTACTAATTCGCTCTACATCTGATCATTAATATTTATAACGAGGGCTTCGAAGAAGCTGAATTTGAAATAATCTGAGCCCCTTAATAATTGAAAATCCTGAAATTCCTGCAGATAATACTATGTCCATGTCTTATTGGTCATTGCTTCTATCTTTTTCTAACTCAAGTAGCTATTTACCCTGACAATATCTTATTGCGATTTTCACCTTATTAGCACTAAAACGTACTCATTTTAGGCAAATGACGAATAAGTCGATCAATATTAATTGTTTTAACAAAACAATATATAATTTTGAAGAAACCTAAAATATTCTCTCCAAGAAGAATAAAATACTTTGTATGTGAATTATACTTATTTTTGATTCTTAAATTTGATATCAAGAAAAGAGGTAGATGAAGTCCGTACTTAAATTATTCGATCTAGAACAACAAGTCAATTATAAAACTGAGATCCTTTCAGGTCTGACTGTGGCTTTGGCGCTTGTCCCAGAAGCTATTGCATTCGCACTTATTGCAGGACTTTCTCCATTGACAGGTTTATATGCTGCATTTACCATAGGGTTTGTTACCTCTATTTTGGGTGGACGACCAGGAATGATATCAGGAGCAACTGGAGCTATCGCAGTGGTGATTGTCGCATTAGCGAAAAGTCATGGCGTCGAATATATTTTTGCAGCTGTGGTACTGGCTGGGTTAATTCAGATTTTGGCAGGCGTTTTTCGCTTAGGTAAGTTTATCCGACTGGTGCCACATCCAGTGATGTTTGGATTTGTGAATGGCTTGGCAATCATGATCTTTTTAGCACAAATGGATCAATTTAAAATGGCCGGACCTGATGGTATACTGTATTGGATGAGTGGAGGGCAAATGTACCTGATGCTTGGATTGGTCGCACTGACGATGCTTATCATCTGGGGATTACCTAAAATCACAAAAGTAATTCCTGCTAGTTTGGCTGCGATTCTTGTGGTCTCAGCTGTCGTGATTGGTTTTGGCATTAATACGAAAACAGTAGGAGATATCGCATCTATTCAAGGTGGATTTCCGCCATTTCATATACCTGCAATCCCATTTACACTTGAGTCTTTAAATGTGATTTATCCATATGCTTTGATTATTGCGGGAGTTGGATTGATAGAGAGTTTGTTGACATTGAATTTGATTGATGAAATCACAGAGACAAGAGGACTTGGGAACAAGGAGTGTATCGCACAGGGCACCGCTAATATTGTCACTGGTATGTTTTCAGGAATGGGTGGATGTGCAATGATTGGTCAATCGCTGATTAATATTTCATCGGGAGCTAGAGCAAGGTTGTCAGGCATTGTGGCGTCATTAATGCTATTGGTTTTCATCATGTATGGAGCTCCTCTAATTGAGCGTTTGCCTATGGCCGCGTTGACAGGATTGATGATCATGGTGGCAATCGGTACTTTCGAGTGGGCCAGTTTGCGATCGTTTGGTAAAATGCCAACACATGATGTCTTTGTCATGGTATTGGTTTCTTTGATAACAGTCTTCCTACATAACTTGGCTTTGGCTGTACTTGTCGGAGTGATTATATCAGCCTTATCTTTTGCTTGGGAAAATTCAAAACGAATTAGAGCGCGAAAAAGAATTGATGAAGCTGGTGTCAAGCACTATGAAATTTATGGGCCATTGTTTTTTGGTTCTGTTGCTGCCTTCAGCGAAAAATTCGATGTGCAAACTGATCCTGAAAATGTGATCATTGATTTTTATGAAAGTAGAGTTGCTGACATGTCTGGTATCGAAGCTTTAAATAAAATCACTCAGCGCTATAGAGCTGTGAATAAAAAAGTACAACTGATGCACCTCGATGCTCGTTGTATTAAATTATTAAATAAAGCAGATAACATCATAGACCTCCACATTATTGAAGGGGGTAAACAAAAGGATACGCGTGTTACATTTGATATGGTGACGTAAGATAATGAGTTACAGTATGATCAACAACTAAAATCAGCCGCGATTTTGGTAAAACGATTAAAGATAGAATCGAATTTAGATACATTTTTACAGCATTGGCGAGTATGTTGATGTTGTCCAATACTTTAGCCAGTATTTTTCCTTTTAAGCCTTTCACCTTGCATTAGCTTTCATTCTTTTTATTTGCTTTTCATAATATACTCTGAAGACCCATTAGTATATTTAACTAATGAAGCTCAATGGTTTCCATCTTCTTTGGTCTGTATCTCTAATTTCGTTGCTTGGATGTTTCAACCAAGAAGACAAGGTTGATAATCAAGAGGCTAGACCAAATATTTTATTGATTGTAGCTGATGATCTTGGATATACAGATCTAGCAAACTATGGTGGTGAAATCAATACACCGAATCTAACAGCGCTATCCAAAGATGGAACTTCCTTCACTTCTTTCTATTCTGGTCCGACCTGTTCGCCAGCAAGATCGATGATGTTGACAGGTGTTGATTCTCATCGGGCTGGTTTTGGTACAATGAATGGTGACTGTGCTGATAATCAATTGGGACTTCGAGGTTATGAAGGACATTTAAATAATGATGTGGTTACATTTCCAAAGTTATTGGCTGATGCGGGTTACCATACATCGATGGCTGGTAAATGGCATTTGTCTTCGCCAAAGGATAAAGACAATTGGCCAATAGCCAGAGGCTTCACAAGATCATTTGCGATGATGGAGGGTGGGGCAGGTCATTTTGATGATATGCAGCCACTATTAAAGCCGATTGGTAAAGCTGGGTATGTCGAAGATGAAAGTTTACTGGACACATTGTCAAAGGGATTTTATTCAAGTAAAAATTATGCTGATAAGGCTATTGAATTTATTACCGAAAGTCAAAATAAAGAAAAACCCTTTTTTCATTATTTATCATTTACGGCACCACACTGGCCCTTGCAAGTGCCTGATGAATTTATTGATTTATATAAAGGTAGATATGATGATGGTTACGAAGCGCTGGCTCTTTCAAGATTAAATGCAGCAAAGCGATCGGGTATTATTCCACAACAAACAGACGTGCCAGCATTACCTCCGAATGTGATGCCTTGGGATGATTTACCAATTGCTGATAAATTAAAAGCTATCCGATCTATGGAAATCTATGCTGCCATGATCGAACGCATGGATCATCACATTGGGAGAGTCATTCAGTTTATGAAAGACACCGATAGTTATGACAATACATTAATCATCTTCCTGTCTGACAATGGGGCAGAAGGTAACAGCATCACGGGCTATATCAATACCCAACAGTGGGTTGATGAATCCTTCGACAATAGTCTACAAAATATGGGTAGAGCTAATTCATACGTTGAGTTGGGTACTGGATGGGCTACTGCTTCTTCAGTGCCATTTAAATGGTATAAAGCATTTACCTCTGAAGGAGGGATGCGTGTTCCTGCAACCATCAAGCTTCCGAAACGCAATTCGAACAACATTGAGTTTACACCACAGATAGCTACTGTGCTAGATATTGCACCAACTTGTCTTGAAGTTGCAAACGTCGCTCAGCCAGAAACTTCTTATTTAAAAAAGCAATTTTTTCCGATGTCTGGTCAATCAATGATTCCTTTTTTAAGTGGAGAAGCGAGTGCCATACATGCAGATGATCAAGTATTTGCATTTGAATTATTTGGAAGGCGCAGTATTCGAAAAAGAAATTGGAAAGCCGAATGGTTGGAGAAACCATACGGAACAGCACAATGGCAATTGTATGATTTAAATTCCGATTTGTCTCAAGAAATAGATTTAGCTAAAAGTCAATCGGAAATATTAACAGAGCTATTGGACGATTGGTCCATTTACAAGAAAGAAAATGATGTGACTTTGCCTGATCGACCTACTGCTTATGCTACGGAGAAATTTTGGAGAAAGGATAGGTAGTTGTATGTGATTGTTGTAAACTATTAAGAATCCCCACACACTTTACACATTTCGTTTTTCCTCTCTAATACCCTAAGTTGAATCCCAAAGCAGTAAGATTCTTGTTTTAATTTAAAAAAAAATAGTAAAGTAATTAGATAATTACCTAAAAATGGTACCTTATTAAAAATATTACTACGACTGTCCATTACTGATTACATCTATCAACTTCAATCATTTGAGGAATACTCTTTTTCATGTAAAGAGTTGTTAAACAATTGTGATAAGACAGAAACTTCTTTAAAAAGAGAATTATCAAGGCTTGTAGATAACAAAAATTATTAATCTTCGAAATGAATTTTATATCATCATTCCACCAAGGTATTCCAAGCAAGGTCAAATCCCCATTCAACTATACATTGAAAAACTTTTCAAAACTTTAAATCGAAATTATTACGTAGGATTTTATTCAGCTGCCAAATTCCATGGATCAAGTCATCAACAAGCTCAACAAAAATATGAGATGATAGAGAATCCGAAATAGACCTCCGAGTCAAAAAGAGTTTTTATTGAATATTAAGGAAAAAGAACAAAACCCTGAGTTTGCTGGTGATATGGAAGCTCTTTTAAGATCAGGAATATTATATAGTCAGAACGCCGCATTTGATTGGCTGAAAAATGATTTGATAGTAAAGATTTAAATATTGAAAGAGGTAAATGAATTAAATTTGAAGTAATCTTTGAGGACTAAAGTCAAGACGTCATCTTATTCAAAACCTCTAATTCCTCATCAGTAAGATATGCCCATTCACCCACCTTTAAATTGCCAAGAGTCATGTGCATTATGCGCACTCGCTTCAACGTGGTTACCCGATAACCACAATATTCACACATTCGCCGTATCTGACGATTTAAACCTTGTGTCAAAACAATTTTAAATATCGTTGATTTTAATTGGATGACTTTACTTGGTTGTGTTTTTGTACCAAGAATCGGAATAGGCTTAGACATTTTTTTAATAAATGTGGCATCGATTGGCCGATTAACTCCTACGATGTATTCTTTTTCGTGTTTGTTTTCTTTGCGTAAAATTTTATTGACAATGTCTCCATCATTGGTTAATAAAATCAGACCAGTAGAACTTTTGTCAAGTCTTCCAATTGGGAATATCCGTTCTTTAAAATTCATGTAATCGGCAATGTTGCTTTTGTCTTTGCTGTCAGTAGTACAAGTGACACCTGGCGGTTTATGCAATTTGATATAGACTCTCTTTTTCTTTTTTTTCTTGCTGATTAATTCGCCATCTAATATCACTTCATCACCAGGCATGACACGATTTCCCTTTTTGGCTACAGTGCCGTTGATCAATGCCCGACCCTGATCGATGAGTCTGTCAGCCTCTCTACGTGAACAAAGACCTTTACTGCTGATGAATTTATTGAGGCTTATACTGTCTTTATCCATATTAGCTTAAAAAACGACTGACGACATCATTTAATAAACGCTTGCCATCTGGATCTGCACTAGTTTTGTTGCTGCAAAAATTTTCTGACCATTCAGATGTTCTTGTACGTAACGGCGGATCTTTTTGATTCGCGACATCTACTATTACAGTTGCTACTTGTTCGGCTGATTGATACACGGCACCATTATCCGCCTCAGATCGTGTCTTAGCTGCTGTCAAATATCGATTGAAAATATCTTCATATTCACCGTCGCATAGTTTTCCATCTTTCATTGTTTTACCTATGGCAGAATTCATGAAAGGCGTTTTAATGCCACCAGGCTCTATCAAACTGAAATGAATGCCAAATGTACTTCCAACATAACTGGCTAAAGCTTCTGTATATCCTTCTACTGCAAACTTTGCCGCACAGTAAAACTCGTTGAACGGCTGTCCGACCAATCCGCCAACAGAAGTGATGTTTATGATGTGTCCAGCTTTGGCTTTTCTCATATGCGGCAGCACAGCTTTTGTACATCGAACCACTCCGAAGTAGTTTACATCTGTGACCCATTTCATGTCCTCTTCTGTACTCTGCTCTGTCGTTCTTGCAAATCCTGCGCCTGCATTGTTGATCAATATATCGATTTTGCCATCAGCTGAGATTACCTCATTTACTGCGGCAGCAACACTCACTTGCTCAGTCACATCCAATTGTAGAATTTGGATAGACAAATTTTCTTTTTCTATCGCTTCTTGTAGAGGTCCTTGTTTTTCCAAATTACGCATGCTAGCATATACCTTAAAATTAAATTTTGCGAATGCTATCGCCACCGCCATACCTACTCCTGAGGAACAACCTGTGATTAATACATTTCTCTTCATCTCACTAGATATATGTTTGAATTAAGATGAGCAAATTATTCATCAATTAGCTAATGATCTTTTTTGCCCACTGATCATTTTTTTTAGTCAAATTTCTGACTGCATGTTTGATAATCCAATCGCGTTCCTTTGATCGATTAGCAGTTTTCCATTTTTCAAGAAGAGCCTTAACAATGTCAGGGTTGTCCTTTAAAATATCATTGATGCAATTTGCTACAGACTTTTGTACATATTTAGATTTATCATCTTTTAATGTATTAAGAATAGGAATAATTGGTTTAGGGTTTTTTATAAATAGATCTAATTTTTTAGCCCATGGTAGTCTTGGGCGCACACCTTCACTTGCTAATCTCCTGACATGAAAATTTGTAGACCTTGACCATATTTTCATTTGTTTTAGTGTCGGTTGCGTATGCAATGTTAAAAAGGGTCTGATACAATATTCACTTGTGTTTCTTTTGGTTATCTCTTCAATTGCTTTCATAGAAATATCAAAATCTTGTAGTCCGTATTTTTCTACAAATTTAGCTATAGGCATTAGCCAATAAAAATTAGAGAACATACCAGTTTCCTCTTTATTTTCTGGACCTAAAATGTTTAGCAGTACTTGGATTCCTTCAGTATAATTTTGATCTAATTCGTTAAACAATTCATCGGCAATGACTTCAACTCGGTCTTTTAGTTCAAGATCATTCACTTTTTTATCTACACTTTTTATAAATCTAGTTTTATTGAAGTCGTTCTTTGCTAGCATTATTTTCCCTGCAAGTAGTTTTGCGAGTTCTTTATCAAACCAAAATTTTAGTTGTTTGTATGCCATAGTATAAGGTTATTTAATGAATAGGCCTGTCTCTTAGAAAGATAAGTATTTTCAATAAAACCTATCATAACAAAATCATAAAAATCATCGTTCAGACTGTTGAGATAATGCTCATTCTAAATGATTAGCTTCTATTCAAAAAATGTCAGAATTAGCATTCATAAGATGAATTGATTTTAGGATTTTATGAGTGATTGAGACTATAAGCTTTAAAATCCTATACTGTTTATTGACCTTATTGGTTAATCCATCTTGCTCATTAAATCTTTTCATCTACAAATCCTGAAATCCTAATTCAGACAATTAAGTTAATGCTCGTTCTAAATTTGCTTTTCTTAGTAAAACTCCAAACAACAACCGTTACTGCAGACAACGCCGATTTAATAACACCTCCTAAAATAAATGGTGTGAAGCCATTTTGAATTGCTGAAGGGAGTCCAAGTTCTAGACTTAACCTGAAGGTCCCAAAGATGAGAATAAGTAGTGTCGCAACTAAGAATAAGATGAATGTTCTAAGTAGTCCTTTCGTGTCTCGCACTTCTTTTACTTTGCCTACCATTCCAGCAGCAAGTACAAAACCGACTAAGTAGCCTCCACTGTTTCCCCACAATTTATCTAATCCACTCGAACCACCAGAGAATACGGGTAACCCCAAAAAGCCAGCTATTAAGTATAATATGAGAGCGAGTACACCTTCTTTAAACCCCAAAAAGTAGCCAACAAGCACGACTGCAAAGGTTTGACCACTGATCTCAATGTTAGCTTTGTTTAGCGGTAATTGTATTTCTAGTTGTGCTAATAAAGCAACAGCCATAGCACCGATACAGATTCTCCAGATCAATAGTCTCCTATGTTTAAGCTACTGCCATGTCTCCAATAAGTGCCTGTCTTTTTTCTTTCACTTTGTCTGATCTGACATAGTCGTTATAGCTCATTAATTGATCGATCATCCCATTAGGGGAGATCTCTATTATCCTATTGCAAGAAGAATTTAGCATCTCGTGATCATGAGATGTGATGATGAAACTGCCTTTAAATTCCTTCAAAGAATTATTTAATGCGGTAATAGATTCCAGGTCAAGATGATTGGTCGGCTCATCCATTAATAAGAAATTAGGATGTGACAGCATCATTCTAGATAACATACATCTTACTTTTTCACCTCCTGATAACACACCTGATTTTTTAAAGACCTCCTCACCAGAGAATAACATCCGACCCAAAAAGCCTCTGATAAATTGTTCGTCTTTATTTTCTGAAAATTGACGTAACCAATCCATCAATTCTACATTTTGTTCCTCAGAAAAAAATGATTCGTTGTCTGTTGGTAAGTAAGCATTTTGAATAGTTTGACCCCATTCGATCTTACCTGTTGTCGGCTCTAATTTGCCACTCAGTATATTGTAAAAAGCAGTTATCGCCGTAGACTCTCTAGCTATCAAAGCTACTTTATCTCCATTATTTAATCTGAAGTTTATATCTGCAAAAAGTATCTGACCTTCTGGAGTTTTATAACTCAGATTATCAACGAACAACAATTGATCTCCAATGTCTCTTTCGGATTGGAAGTGGATGAATGGATATTTTCTTGTTGATGGGCGTATGTCTTCTAATTTAAGTTTCTCTAGCGCTTTCTTTCGACTCGTTGCTTGTCTCGACTTTGAGGCATTTGCAGCAAAACGTTGGATAAACTCCATCATTTCTGCTCGCTTCTGTTCGACCTTCTTGTTTTTGTTTGCCATCTGCTGTGCTAACAATTGGCTTGACTCGTACCAGAAAGTATAGTTTCCAGAGTAAATTCTAATTTGACCAAAGTCGATATCCACAATATGCGTACAAACCATATCTAGAAAATACCTATCGTGAGAGACAACAATAACTGTATTTTTATAACCAGCAAGGAAATCTGCCAACCAAGTCACAGTCTGCGCATCCAAGTCATTCGTAGGCTCATCCAACAACAATAAATCTGGATTCCCAAATAGAGCTTGCGCCAATAACACCTTTACTTTCTGTTGAGAGTTAAGTTCTTTCATTGTTTTAAAATGAGCGTCGACAGGGACACCCATGTTGGAGAGCAGTTCGCCTGCATTAGCATCAGCTTCCCAGCCACCCATTTCCCCAAACTGATTTTCCAGTTCAGCTGCTTTTAATCCCTCTGCTTCTGTAGCGTCTGGATTCATATAGATATCATTTTTTTCTTTCATGATATCGTACATCTCCTTATGACCCATAATGACTGTTTCCAACACTTGAAATTCTTCAAATTCAAAGTGATTCTGCGCCAAAACCGCCATTCTATTTCCTGGTTCAATTTCAATATGACCTCCAGTAGGATCTTCTTGCCCACTGAGGATTTTCATAAATGTTGATTTGCCTGCTCCGTTTGCTCCAATGATGCCGTAACAGTTGCCTTGAGTAAATTCAAGATTAACTTCATCGAAGAGTATTCGCTTACCGAATTGTACGCTTAGCTTACGAACATTGATCATAGATTTAAAATTTTAAGATGCAAATGTACATGCTTTCTACCGATATATGTGATAACTTATATATCTGCCTGTAATTTCTTTCTTGGGACTATGATATGACTTCAAATCTATAAACGCCATTGTTATCTATTTCTTTCTTAATCTGCTCACGATCATAGAGCTCATCTATATAACCTATGAGCATGACAATAGCTGGAAAACTAATTCTGTTCGCATACATTGATGTCAGCAGTAGGTCATAGTTTGACTTGCCTGATTTAATCATTTCTTTGCATTCCAAAAGCCTTTTTTCAATACGAGCAAGCTGATGGTCGATTATCTGGTTGACGTCACCGAAAGCTTCATAATGACCAGGATAGGCAAATTCGATATTTAGGGTTTTCATATTGTGAAATGATTGTATCAATTTTGGCAACCCTCTTTGTCTTTTTTTCGGATCATCAGGGTCCATTTCTATGACAGCTGTAGGTGTTAGTTTGAGTAACATGTCTGCTGAAAAAATGTGTCTACTTTCTTGGTGAAAAAAAACCGTTTGTGTTGACGAATGCCCTGGGGTGTAGATTACTTGCCAGTGTTGGCCACCAATGTCTATACCATCTTCTGTATTAAATTGAACCAACTGTTCTCTGGAAATTGGCTCCCACATGTTAAGCATTGTACCAAATGGCGATTTCCCATTATTAAAAAATTGAGCGAGCATGGAATCTTTATGCACAAATTCTTCAAAAGTGTTCATGATGAGTTCACTTCTTTTATCCCATAATTCATTGACGTTATATCCCCACTCGAACGCGTAATTGGAGAGCCATACTTTTGCTCCACTTGCTTCGACAACTCGGTTAGCCATTCCCATATGATCGACATGAGCGTGAGTAATGACAATTTTTTTGATGTCCTTGATTGTTAATCCATTCTCTTTCAGATGTTGATTTAAAGCTGTCCAACTTTCTTCAGTTAATTCACCACAATCGATAAGTGTAGGGATCGGTTCTTTGATCAGCCAGCTATTTACAGTTTTCATGTTGAAAATTTCTGGTAGTGGAATACGTATTGGTGTTATTACCATCTGTGATTTGCCAATTTGTCTAAAAATGTAGTCGTTAGTGGTCAATTGATGTGCAAAGAAAGCATATTAATAGTAATCACAAAATCAAGAATATCTGCTTAGCTTACTGGTGTTAGAATTTTTATGATTTTGAATTTTATTTGTCCAAGTATAAAAAAGGATAACCATATTAATTCAGGAAATTGAGAATTATTAAAATATGAGTTCGATTAGTTAATTTTTAATTAAATTGTTGTTTGCACCTATTCTAAAATCGTTCATATTATTTTGGGCAAAATTAGTATTATATATAGAATATATAGTACTTTTAAGGCAACTTCCATTGTGTAAAAGCAACTTATTGATTAAACAAGTGTCCCGTGTGTCTGATGTTTTGTAAATCAACATTAAGATCAATGCTCTTTTAAGGTGTAGAGCATGGTGTAAGTGGTGTTCGCCCGAATGCCCTTACACCGCCTTTTCTTCAAATCTTACTTTTAATGCTTTGATGACCCTAGATTACCTATAGACCATCAACCGATTTCAAAACCCTTTATACTTTATTTCACCATTGACGATTGTATACATGACTTTGGTATCGAGTATCTCATCATCAGTGCAGGTCATCAGATTTTCAGAAAGGATGACAACATCACCAACTTTACCTTTTTCAAGAGACCCTTTATAATCTTCTTCAAATGCCGCGTAAGCATTATTGATGGTATAGGACTTCAATGCTTCTAATCGAGTCATCTTTTGCATTGGATAAAAGATCAGTTTGTTGTCTGCTCGCTTTCTTGTTATAGAGGCATAAAACGATGGAATAGGATCAACATCTTCAACTGGTACATCCGTTCCATTTGCGATTATGGCACCAGTGTCCATGAGGGAACGCCAAGCATAGGCACCTTCCTTAGCTCTTTTCTCACCAAGTCTTTTGACCACAAATGGTGAATCTGAAGTACAATGAATGCCTTGCATCGCTGGAATAATACCTAGCTCTCCAAATCTTGGAATATCATCCGGGTGTAGGTGTTGGGCATGTTCAATTCTCCAACGCATATCTTTATTTGGATCTACAAAAGTTGAAAAAATATCAAGCACTTCTCTATTGGCTCGATCACCAATTGCATGCACACAATATTGCATATCATTATCGGCAGCTATTTTAGAAATTTCCTTGACATCTTCAATACTGGTTGTGTTTTGACCAATGAAGTCTTGTTTATCTGAATAGCCTTGAAGTAACCAAGCACCATATGAGCCAAGAGCCCCATCTATTGATGTTTTGATCGCTCTACAGGTATAAAATTTATTACCTACGTTTATCATTCTATGTTTGGCAATATTATTTTTCAAATCTTCAATTGAAGTCCTGACCATCACCCATAGTCGGACATCAAGATTTCCATCTTCTGCCAGATTTTCATATCTGCCACATTCTTCAAAACTTGACCCAGCGTCTTCAAATGATGTTACACCCTTTTTTAAACACTCTTTTTCTGCTAATTTAATTCCTTCATACCATTTGGCTTTCAACTCGTCCTGACTTAGGCCATCCAGATATTCTTGGTGTGCTTTTCTGATAACACTCATTGCACGTTCTTCGAAAACACCGATTGCTTCTCCATCGCTATCCCTGACTATTCGACCTCCTGCTGGATTTGGTGTTTCTACACTGAGACCTGCAATCTCCATTGCCTTTGCATTAGCGAATAATCCATGACCACTGGCATGACCGAGTATCACAGGATTGTCTGGAGAGATTTCACTGAGTTTGTCGTGTGACGGATAACCATACGTTGTTTCTCCTGGTGATTCAATCCATTTCTCCTGATGCCATCCCCGTCCTTCAATCCATTCACCTGGTTCAGCGTCCTTTACTTTCTCTTCTACCATTTTTACAATCTCATCCCAACTCTGAGTTTTGATAAAATTGAGATTGATTAAACTATAACCCAAACTAGAGAAATGACCATGGCCTTCAATGAATCCAGGCATGACAAAGGCATTTTGTGCGTCTATAGATTCTTTTGCTTCTAATTTTTGAATGTCTACTGTTGTCCCTAATTGTTCTATAATTCCATCTTTGATTGCTATCGCTTCAACAATAGTATTTTGATCATCTAGCGTATGGACCTCAGCATTAAAGATAATAAGATCGTAGATGTTTTTCTCAGGCTGACAAGAGATAGTCAATAACATGAAAAACATTAAGTAGAAGATTGAGCCTTTCATTATATTCGTTTTTTAAATAGTAATTGAATGAAATCTGCTGACCAAATTAAGAAGGAATTTGAAGACTATATCAAGAATCATCAATTTAATGGTTCTCCCCAAAGTTTATATGACCCCATAAATTACATTTTATCGTTAAACGCAAAGCGTGCAAGACCAAATCTGCTTTTATTGTCTCACCAATTGTTTGAAGAAGATATGACATCTTCTTTTTCAAAGGCATTAGCTATAGAGGTGTTTCATAATTTCACCTTGTTGCATGATGATATCATGGATGAAGCTGAAGTGAGACGTGGACAACCTGCAGTACATAAGAAGTATAATGTGAATACGGCTATCTTATCAGGTGATGTGATGATGACCATGTCTATGCAATTGATGGATTTACACGAATCAGAAAATAGCACATTGATCAGAGAATTGTTCATGCAAGCTTCTGTTGCTATCTGTGAAGGACAGATGATGGATATGGATTTTGAAATGTCTGATAGAGTAAGCATAATGGACTATGTCGAGATGATCAGAAAAAAAACTGCTGTCTTGCTTGGAGTTTCTATGCAGATAGGAGCACTGTCTGCTGATGCCGAAAAAGAGCAGGCTCAGCGCTTATATCAATTTGGTGAACAGTTTGGTATTTCATTCCAAATCCAAGATGATTTATTAGACACATTTGGCGATGAAGAAAAAGTAGGGAAGGAGATAGGTGGCGATATCCGTCAAGGTAAAAAGACATATCTCTATTTAAAAGCATTAGAGTTACTAGAAGGATCAGCGAAGATAGAATTTAAAGAATTGTATCAGTCGAGTACGAATGATAAGGTAGATAAAGTAAAAGCAATTTTTAAATCAAATGGTGTTGATGAGTATGCAAGACAACTCCGAGATGCGTATCACGATTTAGCATTGGGACATTTAAAACAACTTAATGTGGAAACACCTGCACTGGGTAAATTGGTAGATTATCTTAGCTTGTTCATAAAACGAGAATATTGAAGAATAATTCAAAGATGTATTTAACGTACATAAAATATTCATGGTTATTTTTAGTGTTACTTTTTTGTAGTACTGTATTTGCATATTCTGGATACAATGAGTTATCGCAGCATATAATACAAGTGTGCTACAGTTTTATTTTTTCTATATTAGTTCATGCTTTAGTATTCAAAATCTGTAAGTCTTTAATTAAGAATAGAACTCTTTTTAATATTATTATTTTAATTGTTTCAGTGCTTATCCTTGCCTTGAATATTGGATTTTATGTGGGAGTTAAAAATTGGGGTTCTCCTGTCAATATAGACTTAGTGAAAGCTGGATTCAGTGATTTTAGTAGTGTAGTTACTATAGCTTTTCATAATTATGAATTGATAATCGCTACAATAGTCGGAATAGTGGTTGTTTATTATTTTTACCATAGAAATTCAAAAAGCCTATTTTCTATACAAAATCAAATTCAAAACTCGGTTAAAAGCTATTTGGTTATAGCGATTAAAATTTTTGCGATCATAGGAATGATATTCATCTATCCTGTAATAGCTAAGTCAAAAAAAGGAGTATTAAAAGATGAGATTTATTTTTCATTTTTTAAAAAATCTAGTAGCCTGCAAAGAATTGACGAACTGGAATTAGGTGTTGATAATATAGCTAAATCCTATCCAGTGATTAAGAATTTTGATAAGAAAAATGTGATACTATTTTAAAGTGCAAGCGTTTTTCCAATATTTAATTTAATAAAGAATTGAGATCAGTCGTTTGGACTTCAGGTGATTCGAAAATACATAAATTAAATATAGAAGAAGGAGCAGATGTTTCATTTAATGTGATTTTGGCGTTTGTAAAAAAAAACACTTCAATCAAGAAAAAGAAGCCAACATTTAAAATATATCTCTCATTATCAAAGCTTTAATTAACTAGAATAAAGCCTAATGTGAGTTTATCCTAATTTATTAGTCAAAATATAGCTTACAATTCCACCAATCTTTATCGTAGATAGCGTTATACTTATCGTAGAACCCAATGGCCACTTCATTCCAATCTAACACTTGCCAAATTACCATTTTACATTTCTGCGCCTTGGAGTCTTCGATAAATGCTTCAAAGAGTTTTTCGCCAATGCCTTTACGCCTGTGTTCTTCTTGAATGTAAAAATCCTCTAAATGCATCATTTTACCTCTCCAAGTAGAAAAGCGTAAATAATATATTGTCATGCCTACAATCTTACCATCTAGCTCTGCAACATTACAATTATATAGGCCTACTTCATACTGCTGTATGTAATGTTCCACATCAGCTTTTAATGCTTCTGGTTCATTTTCATAAACAGCTAGTTCATATACAAGGTCTCTGATTGCTGGAATGTCGGCGATTTTTGCTTTTCGAATGATCATGCTAGAAAGATAAATGTTTGATTGTATATAAATTGCAATAAAATGTAAAACATATTTATATTGATTTAAATTTGAAACTAGACCCTTACAATCCAATACCTAATCATAAAAGTATGAAAACAACTATACACATATGCTTACTTGTTGTCATTGGCTTCCACTCAAGTATTCAAGGACAGAATTCAAATTTATCAAGTCGTTACGTATTTAAAGTTCTTAAATCTGGGCAGTTTAGTGAGTTGTTTCTTTACACTGGAGATACTAAGTCCGTGTATACACAATCTCTTGAAGTTATGGTTAATCCTAGATTAGATTATAAAGGTGTATTTAGGTCAGTCAATAATGCTGGTATGAAAATCGATCATCGGTTAAAAGAAAAGGGACTAAAGAATTTGCAATTCTGACTGTGGTCACAGACACTATAGAAGAAAAGCAATTCAGGAAAGTTTTTTTATCTAGAAGATAAAAAGTATAAAAAGTCTAAAGTGAAATCTGAATGTGCTCATATTCAAAAGCAAGCCACGGATTGATGAAGTCGCTTCAAAATTAATGAATCTCAACTACTACACTGGTCCGCAGCCGTCCATTTGGTCTGACGAATTAATGAATGCATTAATGCTGTTTCAACTACATAAGAATATTCCCTTAGGTGCCTTGTCAGATGTCACTTTGGAGTTGTTAGATATAAAAGTGACAGAGGAAAAGAATGTAACAGGCTCAACACCTAATTCGTTAAAAACCATAAATGGCGCAAACAAATTACATGTCGATATAGATAGTACTTTTCTAAACTATGATGTACCTAGATCAAATTTTCCTTTTCTATTTGATAGTTTGAACACAGAAATTTTAGACTCAATACATATTGATAATGCATCATTTGAAGAAATTCCTAGAGTTGGAGGTCAATTTGGAAGAATGAATACAACAGGATGGTTTGATTGTGGCGAAATTTATTTTCGAAATGAAACACCACCAGATGTACACCCAACGGAAAATAAGTCTTGGGGAGTCAGTCAATCAGCAATTCATGGAAACACCTATATTGGTATGGTCGAGAGAGATAATGACTCATGGGAATCTCTTTCACAGAAATTATCAACTTCATTGCAAATAGGTAAATGCTATGTGATTTCTGCACATTTAAGCCAATCAGAAAACTACAATAGCCGGAGTCGTTCAAATAATAAGATGGCAAATTACAATAGTCCAAGCCAGTTAAAAGTGTATGGTGGGATGGATACTTGTCATAAAGCTCAACTACTTGCTATATCTGAACCAGTTATTTCTGACACTTGGGAAGAGCACGTATTTCATTTTGTTCCACAGGAAGAGTATACTCAAATCACACTTTTAGTACAATTGCCCAATTTGATTCATGGCAACGGTCATATTTTAGTGGATAGCATGTCCCAAATTTATGAAGTGAAATGTGACTGAATCAGTAAATATGTTAAAATTTCGAAACTGTTTTTAAAGAGAGACCGTTTGAAAATGAGGTCAAAAGGTCTTATAGTTTGCAAAACAAGGGCTGATGGTGCGAAAATCAATACAAAACAGCTGGGTTAATCTAGTTTAAAGAACAATAAACTATTTCAAAATTACTATTGGACAATCGAAAAACAGTTAGTACCTTTGCACCTCTTTTTCAGGTAGAATTAATATAAAAATTAAACCATATGCCAACTATAAATCAGCTGGTACGTAAAGGCAGGAAGCAAATAATCCAGAAAAGCAAATCTAGAGCTTTGGATTCATGCCCGCAAAAACGTGGAGTTTGTACTCGTGTTTATACGACAACACCGAAGAAACCAAATTCGGCACTACGTAAAGTAGCTAAAGTAAGATTAACGAATGGGATTGAAGTCATCGCTTACATCCCTGGTGAAGGGCATAATCTACAAGAACACTCAATTGTGTTGATAAGAGGAGGCAGAGTGAAAGATTTACCTGGTGTTCGATATACAATTGTCAGAGGAGCATTGGATACAGCCGGTGTGAATGACAGATTACAATCAAGATCAAAATACGGCACTAAAAGGCCTAAATAATATAGCATGAGGAAAAGAAAACCTAAAAAGAGGATAGTTCAGCCCGATCCAAGATTTGGTGACACACTTGTCAGCCAATTTATCAATAACATGATGCTTGCAGGAAAGAAAAATATTGCTTACAAGATTTTCTACGATGCAATGGATATCGTTAAAGAAAAAACTGGAGAAGATCCTCATGTTGTTTGGAAAGCTGCTGTAGACGCAGTCATGCCACAAGTTGAAGTAAGAAGTAAGCGTGTAGGTGGAGCAACATTTCAAATACCAGTAGAACTAAGAGCAGAAAGAAAAATGTCTGTAGGTATGAAGTGGCTAATCAAATACGCTAGAGCAAGAAGTGGAAAGGGTATGGCAGATAAATTATCATCAGAAATAATTGCAGCTAGTAAAGGTGAAGGTGCTGCAGTTAAAAAGAAAGAAGATACGCACAGAATGGCTGAATCCAATCGAGCTTTCGCACACTTTAGAGCATAATCATATCATTTAGAATAGATTTAAACAAATGGCAAACGATCTTAAATTTACCAGAAATATTGGTATTGCTGCGCACATTGATGCCGGTAAAACCACTACAACAGAAAGAGTATTGTACTACACTGGTATGTCACATAAAATTGGAGAGGTGCATGATGGTGCCGCTACAATGGATTGGATGGAACAAGAGCAGGAAAGAGGTATTACCATTACTTCTGCTGCTACGAAGACTTCCTGGAAATGGAAAGATCAGGAGTATGCAATGAACATAATTGATACACCTGGTCACGTAGATTTTACTGTTGAAGTAAATCGTTCATTACGTGTTTTGGATGGCTTAGTTTTCTTGTTTTGTGCGGTAAGTGGTGTTGAACCGCAATCTGAAACGAATTGGAGACTTGCTGATAATTACAATGTCCCTCGTATTGGCTTTGTCAATAAAATGGACAGATCAGGTGCAGACTTTTTAAACGTTGTCAAAGACGTAAAAGAAAAACTAGGTAGTGAGGCCATTCCACTTCAAATACCAATTGGTGCTGAAGAAACATTTAAAGGAGTCGTTGACTTAATTACTGGTAAAGCTATTGTGTGGAACGAAGATGATATGGGGATGACTTTTAAAGAAATTCCAATTCCGGAAGATCTTAAAGAAACAGTTGCTGAGTGGAGAGAAAAATTGTTGGAAGCAGTAGCTGAATACGATGATAGCTTAATGGAAAAGTATTTTGACGACCCTAATTCTATTACAGAAGAAGAAATGAGAGCGGCTGTAAGAGATGCAGTACTCGATTTGAAGTTTGTTCCAATGATGTGTGGTTCTGCCTTTAAGAACAAGGGAGTACAAGCGGTTTTGGATGCAGTTTGTGCATACTGTCCATCTCCTTTAGATGTGGGATCTGTAACTGGTACTAATCCTGATACTGAAAAAGAAGTTGAAAGAGCACCATCTATAGATGAGCCTTTCTCTGCTTTAGCATTCAAAATTGCTACTGATCCTTATGTTGGTCGATTGGCATTCTTCAGGGTTTACTCTGGTAAATTAGAAGCTGGATCATATATCTTAAACAATAGAACGGGTAAGAAAGAAAGAATATCTCGATTGTACCAGATGCACTCGAATAAACAGAATCCAATTGACGTTGTGGAAGCTGGAGATATTGCAGCAGGTGTTGGCTTCAAAGATATCCGTACTGGTGATACGCTTTCAGCAGAAGGCTCACCAATTGAGTTTGAATCAATGGTCTTTCCTGATCCAGTGATCGGTGTAGCTGTTGAGCCAAAGTCTCAAAAAGATATGGATAAGTTAGGTATGGGCTTAGCAAAACTTGCTGAGGAAGATCCGACATTCAAAGTAAGATATGATGAGGACACTAACCAGACAATCATTTCTGGTATGGGAGAGCTTCACTTAGAGATTATTGTTGATAGATTAAGAAGAGAGTTTAAGGTCGAGTGTAACCAAGGTGCTCCACAAGTGAGTTACAAAGAAGCATTAACAGCTACAGTTGATCATACCGAAAGATTGAAGAAACAATCAGGTGGTTCTGGTTTATTTGCTCAGATGCAATTTGAGTTAGGACCAGCAGATGAGGAGTTTTTGGAGTCTGATGAATTCAAATCAGGTAAAACGAAGCTTCAGTTTGAGAATAAAATCCATGGTGGATCTGTACCAAAAGAATATTTCCCATCAATCGTCAAAGGCTTTAAGCAGATGATGGATAATGGTATTCTTGCAGGGTATAATATCGACAGCATGAAGGTCAAATTGTATGATGGTGCTACTCACGCTGTGGATAGTAAGCCAATCGCTTTTGAGTTATGTGCTAAAGAAGGATTTAGAGCTGCTGCTAAAAGTTGTAAGCCTGTACTTCTTGAGCCAATTATGAAATTAGAAGTAGTGACTCCAGAAGAATTTACTGGATCAGTAATCGGTGACTTAAATAGAAGAAGAGGATTGCCTAAAGGTCAAGAACAAAGGACCGGTGGAGCGATTTCGATTTCAGCTGATGTGCCTTTGTCAGAAATGTTTGGTTATGTGACAGATCTAAGAACAATCACTTCAGGTCGTGCAAGTAGTACGATGGAGTTTGCACGTTACGCACCAGCACCTAAAGGAATTGCTGAAGAAGTAATTGCTAAATCTAAAGGTGAAGTAGCTGTATAAGTAAAAATAATCTTATCAGAATATATAAAGACGATCCAGTGGGTCGTCTTTTTTTTGATTTAATTTTACATTACTGTCCATAAAAATCAAAAGTTATTCTAAAAAGTATTAGAGAAAAGTAAATTTGTAACTCAACAGACAAGGAAATTCTCTACTAATCAAAGATTTATCCCTAGGTTACTAAAAAGATCTTCTTGATAGTTGTTTCGAACAGAATAAAAAGCCTATCTTTGCGCCTCTTTTGAGAGAAAGAGATTATTATAAAATAGAGTATGAATCAGAAAATTAGGATAAAACTTCGTTCTTATGACCACAATTTGGTTGATAAGTCAACGGAGAAAATCGTTAAGACAGTGCGCAATAGCGGTGCTGTGATAACGGGTCCGATTCCGCTGCCTACTGAGAAAGAGGTCTTCACTGTCTTGCGTTCTCCGCACGTCAACAAGAAATCTCGAGAACAGTTCCAGCTCCGGACACACAAAAGGTTGATCGAGATTTACACACCAACACAAAAAACAGTCGATGCTTTATCAAAGCTAGAATTGCCAAGTGGTGTGGATATTCAAGTCAAACTTACTTAAGAAAAGATATTATTAAATAACGAAGCATTTTGCTTCGACATTTTTACTGATGAGTCTTTGAGCTCAATTAAATATCAGTTAGATGAATGGATTAATAGGAAAAAAAATAGGAATGACCAGCATCTTCGCAGAAGATGGGAGGAATATTCCTTGTACGGTGATTGAAGCTGAACCTAATGTCGTTACACAAGTAAAGACAGAGGAAAGTGATGGGTATAATGCCCTCCAGCTTGCTATCGGCGATAAAAGAGAGAAGAATTCTTCTAAAGCACTTATAGGTCACTTCGGCAAAGCCAGCACTGGACCGAAGAGAAAGGTTAGTGAGTTTAGAGATTTTGATCTTGATGGAAAGTCACTTGGAGATACAATAAAAGTGGAAGAGCTTTTTGAGGAAGGTGATTATGTTGATATTTCTGGTACCTCGAAAGGTAAAGGATTTCAAGGTGTTGTAAAGCGTTATAACTTTAAAGGGGTTAACGATGCAACTCACGGTCAGCATAACAGACAACGTGCTCCAGGATCTATTGGTGCAGCATCAACGCCTTCAAAAGTTGTGAAAGGGATGAGGATGGGCGGTAGAACAGGAGGAAATACAATCACGACTAAGAATTTAGAAGTGGTGAAAATATTTCCTGAAAAGAATCTATTGTTAATAAAAGGCTGCGTCCCAGGACATAAAGGGGCCTATGTATTGATACAAAAGTAAGAAAACCATGAAAGTAGATATATATAATATAGAAGGTGGTAAAACGGGGAAGTCAATAGATCTTCCTGACAATGTATTTGGAATTGAACCAAATGAACACGCTGTCTACCTTGCAGTAAAGCAATACAATGCTCATCAGAGACAAGGGACTCACAAGGCTAAAGAAAGAGGAGAAATAAAAGGTTCGACAAGAAAGATCAAAAAACAAAAGGGAACTGGTACTGCTCGTGCTGGTTCAATGAAGAATCCTTTATTTAGAGGAGGAGGGAGAGTATTTGGACCTAGACCGAGAACATACACAATCAAGCTTAATAAAAAAGTGAAGCAATTGGCAAAAGCCTCTGCTTTATCTTCAAAAGCGACAGATGGTTCATTGGTTATACTAGAGGATTTTTCATTTGATGCCCCAAAGACAAGTGCATTTGCTGATGTATTGAAAAAACATGAAGCATATGATATAAAATCTTTAGTGGTTGTCAATGATCACGATTCCAATTTGCATCTATCAAGTAGAAATTGTAAAAAAGCAGGAGTCGTTAGCGCCGATAGCTTAAACACATATAGTATTTTAAATGCAAAAAAACTTTTCATTTCGGAAAGTGCAGTTGCAAAGCTTAAAGAATTATATAGTTAAAAATCGACTGAAATGAAGAATATTTTAATCAAACCTATCATTTCTGAAAAGTCTGAGATATTGTCTGAATCAGTAGGACATTATACTTTTCTAGTAATGAAAAAGTCGAATAAAGTAGAGATAAAGAAGGCTGTAGAAAAAATGTACAATGTATCTGTTGATTCAGTAAATACTGTAATCATGCCAGCTAAACGACGAGTAAGAAATACGAGAGGTGGTGTACAGAAAGGCTATAAGTCTTCATTCAAAAAAGCAATTGTAAAATTATCAGCAGGAGAAGAAATTGACTTCTTCGGTGATATATAATTAATTAGAGATGCCAGTTAAAAAATACAAACCGGTAACACCGGGAACGAGATTCAGGCAGGGAAATGACTTTTCAGGATTATCAGGTGATAAGCCAGAGAAATCACTTATCATGAAATTGAATAAGTCTGGTGGTCGTAACCATGATGGTAAAATGACCAACCGACATATAGGTGGTGGGCACAAAAGAAGATATAGAATTATCGACTTTAAAAGAGAGAAAGCTGGTACTGCTGAAGTAATAAGTTTGCAATATGATCCTAACAGATCAGCATTTATAGCATTGTTGCAGTATGACGATGGAGAGAAGCGTTATATAATTGCTCCCGATAAAGTGTCTGTAGGTGATAAACTGAAATCAGGTAGAGGTGTAGAACCCGATATTGGGAATTGTCTTTTTCTAGATGAAATTCCTTTGGGCTCGGATATACATGCAATTGAAATGTCTCCTGGTAAAGGTGCTGCTATTGCAAGAAGTGCTGGTACATATTGTACGTTGATGGGTAAAGAAGGTAAATACGCTATTCTAAAATTGCCTTCAGGAGAAACTAGAAAAATATTAATCACGTGTAGAGCAGTGATGGGGACAACCTCCAATTCAGATCATCAATTACAAGTTTCGGGAAAAGCTGGAAGAAGTAGATGGTTGGGTAGAAGACCTAGAGTAAGAGGTGTTGCAATGAACCCAGTAGATCACCCAATGGGAGGTGGTGAAGGTAGAGCTTCTGGTGGTCATCCAAGATCACGTACAGGTATTATGGCTAAAGGTCAAAAGACTAGAAATAATAAAAAGTATTCTACGAAGTTGATTATTTCAAAAAGAAAGAAACGTAATAAATAATGGCACGATCATTAAAAAAGGGCCCATACATTTATCATAAGCTTCTAGCAAAATTAGATAGGGCTTCAGCCTCTAATAAGAAGTCAGTTATAAAGACTTGGTCAAGATCATCTATGATCATTCCTACAATGGTGGGACAAACAATCGCAGTACATAATGGTAAAACATTCGTTCCTGTTTTTGTTACAGAAAATATGGTTGGTCATAAGCTTGGTGAATTTTCACCTACAAGAACCTTTAGAGGTCATTCAGGAAATAGAAAGTAATTGTCTAAAACTAGTTCAATATGAAAGCACAGGCAAGATTAAAAAACATTCCGATGTCAGCGCGTAAGATGAGAATGGTGACGGATGCCATAAGAGGCAGAAACATCAATGAAGCACTGAATATCTTGAAGTTTACAAAAAGAGAAGGCGGCACTTGGTGTGAAAAAGTGTTGCTTTCAGCAATTGCCAATTGGGAGCAAAAGTCAAATCTGTCTTTGAGTGCAGATGATTATGATTTGAAAATAAGTGAAATCAGATCTGACGAAGGGACTATGTTGAAAAGGGTAAGACCTGCACCTCATGGGCGTGCACACAGAATAAGAAAACGCACAAATCACCTTATCGTGGTTGTAGAAAATAGCGTGACTATTGATAATGAAGATCAAGTTTTCTCAGCTGATAAATCTGAGGAGGAATAAAAGTTAATTATGGGTCAGAAAACAAATCCAATAGGTAATCGATTAGGCATCATCAGAGGATGGGACTCTAACTGGTTTGGTGGCAAAAATTTTGCTGATAAGGTAGTTGAAGATGAAAAAATTCGACAGTATCTAAAAGCGAGAGTAAATAAAGGTGGTATTGCTAAAATCATAATTGAGCGTACACTTAAGCGTATCACTGTAACAATACATACCAGCAGACCAGGTATTATTATCGGTAAAGGTGGTTCTGAAGTTGATAGAATTCGTGAAGAGTTGAAGAAGCTGACAAATAAAGATGTTCAGATTAACATCATGGAGATCAGAAAACCAGAATTGGATGCGGCAATTGTAGGCGAGTCTATTGCTAAGCAGTTGGAAGCAAGAATGAATTACAGACGTGCAATTAAAATGTCTATTCAATCAACAATGAGAGCGGGTGCTGAAGGTATAAAAGTGAGAATAAGTGGTAGATTGAATGGTGCGGAAATGGCACGTAGTGAAGAATATAAAGATGGACGAACTCCATTACATACATTTAGAGCAGATATCGATTATGCCTTGAGCGAAGCTTTAACGGTATACGGAAAGATTGGAATAAAAGTATGGATTTGTAAAGGAGAGGTTCTTGGTAAAAGAGATTTATCACCTAATGTTGGAGTAGACAACAAGCGTGGAGGTAGAGGTGGACAAAGAAGAGGGAATGATAGGAGAGGAAACGATAGAAGAGGTGGTGGAGATAGGAGACAAAGAAGATAAAAAGGATTACCTTTGCGAAACTTTTTAAAAAAGCAAATTAAATAAAGCATGTTACAGCCGAAAAGAACCAAGTATAGAAAAGCCCATAAGGGTAGAAATAGAGGTCTAGCTCAAAGAGGTGGCACTATAGCATTTGGCTCATTTGGATTGAAAACGCTGGAAGCTGGAAGATTAACGAGCAGACAGATAGAAGCTGCCCGTATTGCGATGACCAGGTATATGAAGAGAGAAGGAAAAGTGTGGATTCGAATATTTCCAGACAAGCCAATAACTGCTAAGCCTTTGGAAGTAAGGATGGGTAAAGGTAAAGGGGCGCTGGATCACTATGTGGCAGTTGTCAGACCAGGAAGAATATTATTTGAAATGGATGGAGTGCCATTGGAAATTGCAACAGAAGCAATGCGATTGGCAGCTCAGAAATTACCAGTATTAACAAAAACAGTAGTTCGCAGAGACTACAAAGAATAAAAGCGATACGATGGCAACAAAGAAATTCACAGAACTTCAAGATTTTTCAGACGCTGATTTGGCGAATGAATTGAAGGAGACAGCTCAGCAGGAGCGGAAGTTGAAGTTTGACCATGCACTTAAAGGGTTGGATAATCCATTATTGCTAAGAGAAATCCGAAGAGACGTCGCAAGACTAAAATCTGAAGTGAGAAGAAGAGAGCTCGCGGCTATGGATGAAAAAGCTATTGCTAAACGTTCGAAAATTCGACTTAGAAGAAGAAATTAATATGGAAGTAAAAGTATCCAATAAAAAGCAGCGTGTTGGGATAGTAGCCAGCAACAAAATGGATAAGTCTATCACTGTACTTGTAGAAAGGAAAATAAAGCATCCGATTTATGGGAAGTATATGAAAAAGTCCAAAAAATTTATGGCTCACGATGAAACTAATGAAGCGAATATCGGAGACACTGTTAAAATAGAAGAATCTCGACCATTGAGCAAAAGAAAGAAATGGAAATTGATCGAGGTTATTGAAAAAGCAAAATAATCGTTCAAAGATAAAACTATGATTCAGGCAGAAAGCAGACTTAAAGTTGCAGATAACAGTGGAGCGAAAGAAGTACTTTGTATAAAAGTACTCGGAGGTTCTAAAAGACGCTATGCATCCGTAGGTGACAAAATTATCGTTACGGTGAAAGAAGCATCTCCTGGCGGTGTTAAGAAAGGAACTGTTTCTCCTGCAGTAGTTGTCAGAACTAGGAAAGAAATTAGAAGAAAAGATGGATCATATATCCGTTTTGATGATAACGCAGTGGTTTTATTAACTCCTGCAGATGAGCCAAGAGGTACAAGGATTTTTGGACCTGTAGCAAGAGAATTGAGAGATAAGGATTATATGAGAATTATTTCACTAGCACCAGAAGTGCTATAATAATATACTATGAGTAAGAAGAGATTCGCTCCTAAATTTGCAGTTAAGAAAGGCGACACTGTTGTTGTCATAGCTGGTGACTATAAAGGTACCAAAGGTGAAGTGAAGGAGTTGCATGCTGATAAAAGTAGAGCAATAGTTGAGGGTGTCAACCTTCGGAAGAAACACACGAAGCCAACACAAGATGCACCTGGTGGTATCAACGAGATAAATGCACCAATTCATGTATCTAATTTGATGGTAGTTGATCCAAAATCAGGTGATGCTACTAGAATAGGAAGAAAAATTGTCGATGGTAAATCCGTCAGATATTCAAAAAAATCTGGAGAATTAATTTAAAATGAGTTACGCACCAAGATTAAAGAATGTGTACAAAGAAGAGATTGTTCCAAAATTAATGGAAGAATTCAAGTACAAGTCAGTTATGCAAGTACCGCAACTGTCTAAAATTTGCATCAATCAAGGACTTGGTGGTGCTACTCAAGATAAGAAGATCGTCGAGTCTTCACTTAATGAGATGACGGCAATTGCAGGTCAAAAAGCAGTGCCAACAATGGCAAAGAAATCGGTATCGAACTTTAAGTTGAGAGAAGGGATGACTATTGGTTCAAGAGTGACGCTGAGAAAGACACAGATGTGGGAGTTTCTAGATAGACTAGTAGCTGTCGCATTACCACGAGTACGTGACTTTAGAGGTGTCAATGACAAAAGTTTCGATGGTCGTGGTAATTATTCATTAGGTATACTAGAGCACATTATTTTTCCTGAGATTGATATCGACAAAGTAAGTAAAATCTCAGGAATGGATATCAGTTTTGTGACAACAGCAAAGACTGATGCTGAGGCCTTGTTTTTATTGAAGTCTTTAGGTATGCCTTTTAAAAATCAAAGAAAAGATTAAGTCTTATGGCTAGAAAATCACTTATAGCGCGAGAGAGAAAAAGAGAAAAATTGGTAGCGAAGTATGCCGATCTTCGAAAGCGTTTGAAAGAAGAAGGTAATTGGGAAGAGTTAGACAAATTACCTAAAAACTCTTCTGCAGTACGGCTACACAATAGATGTAGATTAACAGGAAGACCTAAGGGTTATATGAGAAAATTTGGTATAAATAGAGTCACGTTTAGAAAGATGGCTTTAGAAGGTAAAATTCCAGGAATTACAAAAGCAAGTTGGTAACATGGCAGGAGTAACAGACCCAATAGCAGATTATTTAACACGAATACGTAATGCACAGCAATCTGGGCACCGCGTTGTTGAAATTCCTGCGTCGAATATGAAAAAAAGAATCACAGAGATTCTTTATGATCAAGGTTTTATTTTCAAATATAAATTTGATAATGATGCAGGTCATCAAGGCTTAATTAAAATCGCACTTAAGTACGATCGAATTACAAAAGAGCCAGCAATTAGAAAACTAGGACGAATCAGTAAATCTGGTTTGAGAAAATACAGCTCCGTGCGAGAGTTGCCTAGGATTATTAATAATTTAGGTATCGCAATAGTGTCAACGAACAAAGGGTTGATGACCAGCAAACAGGCAAAAGCGTCTAACATTGGTGGTGAAGTCGTTTGTTACGTTTATTAATTGAATTAAATAGAATTATCATGTCAAGGATAGGAAATGCACCAATTAGTATGGTTGACGGAGTATCAGTAGATATTTCTGATGCTAATCTAGTGACGGTAAAAGGTCCTAAAGGCGAATTGACTCAGCAAGTTGATCCTGATTTAGAAATTGGAATCGAAGATGGCTTAATTTCTGTCAAAAGACCTACCGATCAAAAAAGACATAAAGCAATGCATGGACTTTATAGGTCCTTAATTGCGAATATGATTACAGGTGTGTCCACCGGTTTTACTAAAGAGTTAGAGCTGATAGGCGTAGGTTATAGAGTTAACAATACAGGTCAATTACTTGAATTGACTGTTGGATACTCTCACCCAATCTATTTTGCCCTTCCACCTGAAGTAAAGTTGGAAACGCTAATGGAAAAGGGAAAAGCTCCTTCGATCACATTGTCTAGTCACGATAATCAACTGTTAGGTCATATAGCGGCAAAAATTAGATCCTTCAGAAAACCTGAACCGTACAAAGGAAAAGGAATCAAGTATAAGGGTGAAATCATCAGAAGAAAAGCTGGTAAAACAGCTGGATAAATCTTAACTCTTAAGTTATGTTTAGCAAAAGAAATAGAAGACAGAATATTCGGTATAGGATTCGGAAGTCCATTAAAGGCACGTCGGCTACACCGAGGTTATCAATATTTAGAAGCAATAAATCAATTTATTGTCAACTAATAGATGATGTGAATGGACATACCATTGCGAGTGCATCATCAAAAGATAGCGGTGTTCCTGATACAGGTTCGAAAGCAGACCAAGCTAAAAAGGTTGGTTTGTTGATTGCTGATAAAGCAAAATCTAATAATATTTCTAACATCGTTTTTGATAGAGCGGGTTATCTATATCATGGTAGAGTTAAGTCACTTGCTGAAGGCGCAAGAGAAGGTGGTCTATCATTCTAAAAGAGAAATTATGAGTAAACAAAGAATAAAACCTGCTGATCAGGAATTAAAAGAAAAATTGGTTGCGCTAAATCGTGTTGCTAAGGTCACCAAAGGTGGTAGAACTTTTAGTTTCTCTGCAATAGTTGTTGTAGGAGATGGAAATGGAACAGTTGGTCATGGCCTTGGAAAAGCAAGAGATGTACAAGAGTCCATCGCTAAAGCAACAGATGATGCTAAGAAATCCTTAATCAGATTTCCGATTATCAAAGGCACAATACCACATGAGCAGAAAGGAAAGTATGGGGCAGGTAAAATTTTGCTAAAACCAGCAGCAGATGGTACAGGTGTCATTGCAGGAGGTGCGATGAGAGCCGTATTAGAGATTTCTGGAGTACATAATGTACTTGCAAAATCCCAAGGATCTTCGAATCCTCACAATGTGATTAAAGCAACAATAGATGCATTATCGAAATTGAGAAGTCCTCACCAAGTTGCAAAAACTAGAGGAATTAGTCTCGAGAAATTATTTGAAGGATAATCAGAATCAAAAGCCATGGGCAAGATTAAAATAACCCAAGTAAGAAGTACAATCGGTCGTTCTAGAAAACAAAAGGACACAATGATAGCATTAGGTCTTAAGAAGATGCATCAGACTGTGGAGAAGGAAGATTCTCCGATCGTTAAAGGTATGATTGATAAAATCAGCCATTTAATTAAAATAGAAAGTTAATATCAGATTATGGAATTGCATAATTTAAAACCCGCTGAAGGTTCAGTAAAGAAAGGCAAGCGTATAGCTCGTGGTCAAGGATCAGGTAGAGGCGGCACGTCCACAAGAGGACACAAGGGTGCTAAATCCAGATCTGGTTGGAGTAAGAAAAGAAACTTTGAAGGTGGTCAAATGCCACTTCAAATGAGATTGCCTAAAAGAGGTTTCAATAACCCAAATAGAGTATCATTCAAAGCGCTAAACATCGATAGATTAGAAGCTATCGCTGAAAAATATAGCACAAATGATCTGACATTGGAAACTTTAGTGAAGCTCGGTATAGTTAAGAAGACAGATAAGGTAAAGATATTAGCTAGTGGCGAATTAAGCAAAGCCATTACTGTTCAAGCTCATGCTTGCTCAGAATCTGCTAAAACAGCAATTGAAGCTAAAGGAGGAACTGTTAACATCATATAGGATTAGATGAAAAAATTTATTGATACCCTAAAGAACATTTGGAGCATTAAAGAGCTTAGAGAAAGAATTCTGTTTACATTATTCATTCTAGCTGTTTATCGCTTTGGATCATTTGTCGTCTTGCCAGGTGTTAATGCTGAAGCATTAGATGTCGGTCAAAATAGTACAGATATTCTTGGATTGATTAATGCATTTACTGGTGGCGCTTTTGGTAATGCTGCTGTTTTTGCGCTAGGTATCATGCCTTATATCACAGCATCTATCATTATACAATTACTTGGTTTTGCAGTTCCATATTTCCAAAGATTGCAGCAGAAAGAAGGAGAGTCAGGTAGAAAGAAAATCACCCAGATAACTAGATTGTTAACTGTAGCGATAACGTTGGTTCAAGGTGGTACATATTTATCAATGATTTCTGGTACTCCAGGAGCTATCGATCCGTCTGTCTCTAGATCAGTATTCTTTTTTAGTAACATGATCATTTTATCATCAGGTACAATCTTTGCCATGTGGTTGGGTGAAAAGATTACGGATAAAGGTATAGGAAACGGTATTTCCTTATTAATCATGATCGGAATTATAGCCTCTTTACCAAGAGTATTTATTGCAGAATTACAAACCACACTTCAAAGTAATATTTTCAAATTCTTAATAGAATTGGTTGTTTTCTTCGCAGTGGTTCTAGTAACAGTATTAATTGTACAAGGTGTAAGAAGAATCCCAATTCAATTTGCAAAAAGAATGGTTGGAAGGGGAGCAGCTCAAATGCCTACATCCGGAGCAAGAGATTATATTCCATTGAAAGTTAATGCATCAGGAGTAATGCCAATCATTTTTGCTCAAGCCATTATGTTTTTGCCAATGACGATTGCAAGTTTTGCAGCAGGAGACGATGTAGCAGCATCAAGTCCATTGCTCATGTCATTGAATGATTGGAAGTCACTACCATATAACATATTATTATTTATTCTAGTGGTCGTCTTCACATATGTATATACAGCACTTTTAGTAAATCCACAGCAGTATGCTGAATATTTGAAGAGACAAAACTCATTCATTCCTGGAATAAAACCTGGACTGGCAACACAAGAATTTATCGATTCATTGACTACTAGAATTACACTTCCAGGATCTGTTTTTCTTGGGATAATTACTATACTTCCGGCTATCGTTGCTAAAGTATTTGGTGTAAATGACGGATTTGCAATTTTCTTTGGAGGAACATCTTTATTGATTCTCGTTGCTGTTGTACTAGATACATTGCAACAAATAGAGAGTTATTTACTAATGCGAAAGTACGATGGTCTTGTTAAATCTGGCACATTGAAAGGCCGAAGTAATATGATGACTATAGGAGCTGGTATGTAACCTCAATGATTATTTATAAGACAGAAGAAGAAATAGAATATATACGTGAGAATTGTCTCATGGTATGCAACACCTTGAGTTTAGTTGCAAGAGAAATAAAGTCTGGTGTTACAGGAAAATTTCTAGATGATAAAGCCGAGCAATTTATTAGAGATAATGATGCTGCTCCTGGGTTTAAAGGATATCGAAGCTTTCCAGCAACACTCTGTATTTCAAAAAACGATGAAGTCGTACACGGGATTCCTGATAACTATGAATTCAGAGATGGAGATATAGTATCAGTTGATTGTGGTGTATACAAAAATAGTTTTTTTGGAGATGCAGCATACACCTTTGTCATCGGTGATACTACTGAAGAAGTGATGGAGTTGTTAGTTACTACAAAAGATTCCCTTTACAAAGGTATTGAGGAAGCAAGAATAGGAAATAGACTTGGTGATATTTCAGCTGGTATCCAGCAGCATTGTGAACAAAAGGGTTACGGTGTTGTCAGAGAATTAGTTGGACATGGCATTGGAAGAAATCTTCATGAATCTCCAGAAGTACCTAATTATGGTAAACGAGGGAGAGGAACGAAATTGCAAGATGGGTTAGTAATAGCAATTGAACCAATGGTGAATTTAGGGAAAAGGACTGTGAAGCAAGGTAGTGATGGTTGGACCATTAGAACGAGAGATGGTAAACCTTCAGCTCATTATGAGCATACAATAGCTGTCACACCTTCTGGCCCCGATATTCTCTCGAATCATGCTCCAATAGAGGAGGCTATTAAAAATAACACAGAATTAAGGAATATTTCATTAAAAAGTTAGATATTTGCACTCCTTTTTACGTATGGCGAAGCAAGAATTGATAAAACAGGATGGTACTATTGAAGAAGCGCTCTCAAATGCGATGTTCAGAGTACGTTTAGAAAACAATCACTTGATTGTAGCGACAATCTCAGGTAAAATGAGAATGCACTACATTAGGATACTTCCTGGAGATAAAGTTGCAGTAGAGATGTCACCTTACGATTTAACGAGAGGTAGAATTACATATAGGTATAAATAAACGATTATGAAAGTTAGAGCATCCATTAAAAAAAGGTCTGCAGATTGCAAGATCATTAGACGTAAAGGGAAGCTTTATGTTATTAATAAAAAGAATCCTAGATTCAAGCAAAGACAAGGATAAATTATGGCAAGGATAGCAGGTGTAGACTTACCACGTAAAAAAAGAGGAGTAGTATCCCTAACTTACATTTACGGCATTGGAGACTCAAAAGCTCACGAAATCTTAAAGCGCGTTGGTCTTGATGATCATACGACGGTTGAAAATTGGACTGATGATCACGTACGAGAGATCACAAAAATGCTCCAAGACGAATACAAGGTAGAAGGTGAATTGAGATCTGAAATACAGACAAACATCAAGCGGTTGATGGATATCGGCTCTTATAGAGGCATCAGACACAGAAAAGGCCTTCCTTTAAGAGGGCAACGAACAAAGACCAATGCTCGTACTAGAAAGGGTAAGAAGAAAACAGTTGCTAACAAGAAAAAAGCTACTAAATAATAATCGATGGCAAAAGCTAAGAAAAAACGTAAAGTTAATGTTGAACCAGAAGGTCTTGCTTACATCAAGGCAAGTTTCAACAATATAATCGTAACGCTTTGTAATAAGCAAGGTCAAGTAATCTCTTGGTCTTCTGCAGGAAAAGCAGGATTCAGAGGTTCTAAGAAAAACACACCATTTGCTGCTCAGAAGGCTGCAAGTGATGCTGGTCAAGTTGCTTATGATGCAGGGCTAAGATTTGTAAAAGTAAGAGTAAAAGGTCCTGGTTCAGGAAGAGAAGCTGCAATCAGAGCAATCGATAATATGGGTATTAAAGTTACCAGAATTACAGATACGACTCCAATACCACACAATGGTTGTCGTCCACCTAAAAGAAGAAGAGTTTAACGTCTAACAGAAGCTAAATTATGGCACGATATACAGGACCAAAGACAAAAAAAGCCAGAACATTTGGGGAACCAATATATGGACTGGATAAATCATTTGACAGAAGAAAGTATGGCCCAGGTCAGCACGGTCCGTCAAGAAGAAGAAAGCAGAAATCAGATTATGCTCTTCAATTAACTGAAAAACAAAAAGCTAAATACACATACGGTGTACTGGAACGACAGTTCAGAAACTTGTTCGAAAAAGCTAACGGTAAAAAAGGTGTAACTGGTGAAATCTTGTTACAATTTTTGGAAGCTAGATTAGACAATACTGTATTCAGAATGGGAATTGCTCCCACACGAAGAGCGGCTAGACAACTTGTCTCACATAAACACATGTTGGTCAACGGAATATTAACAAATATCCCTTCTTATCAGTTAAGACCAGGTGACGTTATAACAGTAAGAGGAAAGTCTCAAAATTTGCAGGTTATCCAAGACTCAATTGGTTCCAAAGGAAATGCAGGAAACTTTGGATGGTTAGAGTTCAATCCGGATAAAAAAGAAGGTACATTCCTAGAGTATCCAGAAAGAGAAAAAATACCTGAAAAAATTAATGAGCAGCTTATTGTTGAATTATATTCTAAATAAGCACTCAAATCTCGGTTTTATTTTTTGATTTAAATCTTCAATCATTCTATATGAGTATATTAAATTTTCAAAAACCAGACAAAATTCTTCTTCAAAAAGCAGATGATTTTGAAGGGACGTTAGAGTTTAAACCTCTTGAACCTGGTTTTGGACAGACAATTGGTAATTCATTAAGAAGAGTATTGTTATCTTCTTTAGAGGGGTTTGCAATTTCTGCAGTCAGAATAGCTGGTGTTGACCACGAATTCTCTACTATAAAAGGAGTTGTTGAAGATGTTGTAGACATTATTCTTAATCTTAAGCAAGTAAGAATAAAGAAGGTTATCGAAGACGATGAGTCTATAGAAGAAAAAATCTACTTGACAATAACTGGTAAAGAAACGTTTACAGCTCTAGATATAGAAAGCAGTACCAATGTGTTTCAAGTCATGAATCCCGATTTGGTGATTTGCAATATGGAACCATTCGTTAATATTGAAATGGAACTTACGATCACGAAAGGTCGTGGCTATGTTCCAGCAGATGAAAATATGCCAAAGGATGCGGCTATTGGAGTGATTCCAGTTGACGCGATTTATACTCCCATTAAAAAAGTTGCTTACTCGATCGAGAATACAAGGGTAGGTCAACGTACGGATTATGAAAAGTTGAGCATAGACCTAAAGACAGATGGTACAATTCACCCAGAAGAGGCAGTGAAAGAAGCATCTAGGATTCTTATCCAACACCTAATGTTGATTACAGATGAGAATATCACATTCAACGATTCGGCTTCAGCTGAAGAAAATATTGTTGATGAACATATTCTACATATGCGTAAGCTTCTTAAAACTTCTCTAGAAGATTTAGACTTATCAGTAAGAGCATACAATTGCTTAAAAGCTGCTAAAATTAATAGCTTAGGTGAAATGGTAAAATACGATACACACGAATTGTTGAAGTTTAGAAACTTTGGTAAAAAATCTCTTGTGGAAATCGAAGAGCTATTACAAAATAAAGGCTTAACATTTGGTATGGACTTGTCCAAGTACAAATTAGACGAGGCATAAATAAAATTTATATGCATTAACCAGTCCACGTAAGTGTTGACGGTGATGTGAAGTTATTAAATTAATAAAATGAGACACGGAAAGAAATTTAACCATTTAGGAAGGAAGAAAGGCCACAGAAGAGCTACTCTTATGAATTTGTCAAATGCTTTAATTCAACACAAAAGAATTAATACGACTTTGGCAAAAGCTAAAGCGCTTAGGGTACATGTCGAGCCTATCATTACCAAGTCAAAAACAAATACAACGCACAGCAGAAGAGTTGTTTTTTCGTATTTACAAGATAAAGCGATGGTCAAAGAATTGTTTGAAGAGATTTCAACAAAAATTGCTGACAGACCAGGTGGATATTTAAGAATCATTAAAACAGGATTCAGAAAAGGTGATGGTGCTGAAATGGCTATGATTGAACTCGTGGATTATAATGACGTATATACTGCAGGCGGAACTGCGTCAGGTGCTAAGAAGTCAAGAAGAAGAAGAGGAGGAAAGAAAAAAGAAGGTGCTGACAAAACTGCAACAGCAGCTGCTACAACTGCTGCTGTTGCTGCTGCAACTACTTCTTCTGAAGAAGAATAAACAGCATTGAAATACGAATAGATATAACCCTCCTCATCATCTTGATTTGGAGGGTTCTTTATATACCCTAAGAAGTCTTCCACATGGACTAAAATCATATAAGTAATATTTCTATATTTGTCCTGAATTTCTAAAATTATATTGTGCAAGAAACCTCAAAAAAATCTGTACTAGTTCTGGAAGACGGTTTAGTCTTTGAAGGATTAGCCGCAGGAGCTGACGGTACAGCTACAGGAGAAATATGTTTTAATACTGGTATGACTGGTTATCAAGAAGTGTTTACTGATCCTTCTTACAACGGACAAGTTTTAGTCGCCACTAATGCTCATATCGGTAACTATGGCATAAAAGATGAAGAGATAGAATCTGATAATATTCAGATATCTGCATTAGTCTGTAAAAATTTCACAAATCAATATTCTCGCCCAATGGCCTCAGAGTTTATTGATGATTATTTTAAGAAAAACAACATCGTTGTCATTCATAGTATTGATACGCGTATGCTTGTCCGGCACATAAGATCTAAAGGAGCAATGAATGCGATTATCTCTACAGATACAGAAAATGTGGAAGCGCTCAAAGCTCAACTGAGTCTCGTGCCTAGCATGGATGGTTTAGAACTGGCATCTCATGTTTCCACAAAAACACCTTATTTTTTTGGTGATGAAAAGTCAAGTTATCGTGTGGCAGTTTTAGATTTTGGGACGAAAAAAAATATATTGAGATGTTTCTCAGATAGAGATTGCTACCTTAAAGTCTTTCCAGCAAAAACTCCTTTTGAAGAAATAAATAGTTGGAATGCAGATGGTTTCTTTTTCTCAAATGGACCTGGAGATCCTTCTGCTATGGATTACGCAGTTGCAACAGCAAAGAAAATAATTGAACTCGACAAGCCTGTTTTTGGTATATGTCTAGGTCATCAATTGCTTGCGTTGTCTGTAGACATTCCAACATATAAGATGCATCATGGACATAGAGGCATAAATCATCCTGTCAAAAACTTATTGACTGGATTATGTGAAATCACTAGTCAAAATCATGGCTTTGGTGTCAGTCCTGAAGCAATCAAGAACAGCGACAAAGTAGAGATAACACACATGAATCTTAATGACGATACCATTGAAGGTATTCGATTGAAAAATAAACCTGCATTTTCCGTACAATATCATCCGGAAGCTGCACCTGGACCACATGACGCCAGATATCTATTTGATCATTTTGTTGAATTAATTAAACAACACAAAAGCTAAACATAACATGAGTGAAATTATTGATATCCTAGCACGGGAAATATTAGATTCTAGAGGCAACCCTACGGTGGAAGTCGAAGTGCTCACTGAAGAAGGATTTATAGGTAGAGCTGCTGTTCCTTCTGGTGCATCTACAGGTAAATATGAAGCAGTTGAGCTTAGAGATGGAGATAAGGACAGATACCTAGGTAAAGGCGTCCAAACAGCCTGTGAGAATGTTGAAACAACAATTAAAAATGGGATCATAGGGGTAGACGTCTTCGAGCAAAAGTATATAGATGCCCTAATGAATGAACTCGATGGTACAGAAAATAAAAGTGAACTTGGAGCTAATGCTATTTTAGGCGTATCTCTCGCAGTTGCAAAGGCTGCAGCTGAAGAATCAAATCAACCATTATATAGATACGTCGGAGGAGTAAGTGCTCACGTGTTGCCAGTACCAATGATGAATATCATTAATGGTGGTTCTCATGCAGACAACAGCATTGACTTTCAAGAATTCATGATCATGCCAGTAGGTGCAGATACATTCTCAGGTGGCTTAAGAATGGGCGTTGAGATTTTTCACCACCTAAAGCAAGTTCTGAAGTCAAAAGGCTACTCGACAAATGTGGGCGATGAAGGTGGTTTTGCCCCTAATATCAAGTCAAATGATGAAGCAGTCGAGATCGTCTTAAAGTCTATCGAAGCCGCCGGATACAAACCAGGTGAAGAGGTCATGATTGCTATGGATGCAGCCGCTTCAGAATTCTATGATGCAGAGAAGAAAGCGTATGTGTTTCACAAGTCAAGTGGAGATGAGTTAAGCTCATCAGACATGGTCAGTTATTGGGAAGACTGGACGAAGAAATATCCAATTTTCTCTATAGAAGATGGACTAGATGAAGATGATTGGAGTGGATGGCAGAATCTGATGAGTAGGATAGGAGATAAAGTCCAGTTAGTTGGTGATGATCTGTTTGTGACTAATACCAAAAGATTAGAAAGAGGCATCAAAGAAAAGTCAGCTAATTCTATCTTGATAAAAGTAAACCAAATAGGTACATTGTCTGAGACTATTGATGCTGTAAATATGGCCAATAGAAGTAATTTCACAAGCATCATGAGCCATAGATCTGGGGAAACAGAAGATACGACAATTTCAGATTTGGCAGTTGCTTTAAATACAGGACAAATTAAAACAGGCTCTGCTTCTAGAAGTGATCGGATTGCAAAATACAATCAGCTCATTCGCATAGAAGAGGATTTGGTCGATCAAGCTTACTATCCTGGTCGTTCAATTCTCAAATAAAGCTGGATAATTGCTTATATTTGTTAAAACTTTAATGTGAGTACTACTAGAAAACTATTATTATCCTTCACAAAAGGCGGGCATAAACTTTGGTTTAATAAGTATTTTCTGAGCTTTCTTATATTCGCAATCTATTTGTGTTTCTTTGATCAATATAATCTCTTTGCTCAAATAAAACTCTCGTCTACAATAAACGAATTGAAGATAGAAAAAGAGCAATATCAAGAGCAATTGGTTGAAGCATTGAAAGAAAAGAAGATGTTAGAAAAAGATGCAGACAGATATGCTAGAGAACATTACTACATGCACAAAGAAAATGAAGACGTGTATATTATTGAAGAAGTTAATTAACCAATCTAACCATGAGTGTTTTAGTAAATAAGAATTCCAAGATCATCGTACAAGGTTTCACAGGTAAAGAAGGATCATTTCATTCTGGCCAAATGATCGAATACGGTACTCCAGTGGTCGGAGGGGTAACGCCAGGTAAAGGTGGTCAAGATCATTTAGGTAAACCTGTATACAATACGGTTGCAGAAGCTGTTGACAAAGCTGGAGCAGATACAAGTATTATTTTCGTTCCACCTAAATTTGCTGCGGATGCAATTATGGAAGCAGCTGATTCAGGAATCAAAGTGATCATTTGTATTACTGAAGGCATACCTGTGCAAGACATGGTTAAGGTGTACGATTTTTTAAAAGATAAAGAAGTAAGATTAGTTGGCCCTAATTGTCCAGGAGTCATCACACCTGGTGAGGCAAAATGTGGTATCATGCCAGGTTTTATCCATAACCCTGGACGTATTGGTATTGTATCTCGATCTGGCACACTCACATATGAAGCTGTTGATCAAGTAACTAAAGCAGGAATGGGTCAATCTACTTGTATAGGCATAGGTGGAGATCCTATTGTAGGTACGACTACCAAAGAAGCGGTAGAACTCCTAATGAATGATCCTGATACTGACGGCATTGTCATGATTGGTGAGATAGGTGGAGGCATGGAAGCTGAAGCTGCACATTACATCAAAGAACATGGTACAAAACCAGTCGTTGGATTTATAGCTGGGCAGACTGCGCCAAAAGGCCGTACCATGGGTCATGCTGGAGCAATAATCGGTGGTGAAGACGATACAGCTGAAGCTAAAATGCGCATCATGCGCGAATGTGGCATTCATGTAGTAGAATCGCCTGCTGATATAGGTTCAACTATGAAAAAGGCACTGTCTTAGTCAATTAGAAAAGTACGTCTATTCTGATATTCCGAATAATGCAAATACTGAATTAGTCCTTGCAAATGATTGGATTTAGGAGTCTAATTCGGTCTATACATCCCAAAATCTGTGGATTTTTGCGTTTTACTTGTCTTGGATTCGTAGAATATAAGTTCTATTTTTGATTCATATCCGCACGCCTTATGAGAATTTCACTCGTACTTATCTCGTTGATGTATTCTTTTGTCTGTACATCACAACTCTACATCAATGAAGCAATGTCATCCAATAAGACAGTCATTGCTGATGAAGCAGCCCAATATGATGATTGGTTTGAAATTTATAATGCTGGTAATTCACCTGTCGATCTCCAAAGTTATTATTTAAGCGATAATCCTCTTAATCTTGTAAAGTGGGAAATATCAGCTTCAGTGATTATTCCTGCTGGTGGATTTGTAATCTTTTGGGCTGACGAAGACCAATCTCAAGGTGACACACATACAAATTTCAAACTTAGTTCAACAGGTGAAACAATTTTTTTATCAAGTCCTTCTGGTGTATTGATTAATTCTTTACAACTACCTGAATTACAAGATGACTTTTCATTTGGAAGAGTCCCTGATGGTTCTTCTACGCTTTCCAATTTTTCCACCTCTTCGCCAAATGATACAAATGCTAATGGCATCTCACGAGTATCTGATGTCCTGTTTTCTATTCAAGGCGGAGTGTATAGCAATTCAGTTTCATTAAGTCTAAGTACAATCACGAATGGAGCAACAATTCGTTATACGACTGACGGAAGCGAACCAACAAATTCATCTCCACTCTATTCTTCTGCAATCAATGTCACTAATGTAAATACGATTAGGGCTAAGGCATTTAGAAGTGGATACGAAGAAAGCCTTACAACTACAGAAAGTTATCTGATTGGAATAAATCACACATTGCCGATCGTCACCATTAATACGGATCCAGATAATCTTTGGGATGATGAAATCGGTATACACGTAATAGGCACAAATGGAATCCCTGGAAATTGTGAGAGCGATCCTAGAAACTGGAATCAACCATGGGAAAGACCAGCCAATGTTCAATTTTATGATGAGAATGGAACCCTCGGGTTTAATATAGATGCCGGTATATCGATAGCTGGTGGTTGTTCAAGAAGAAATGAGCAAAAATCATTTAACATTGAGACAAAAAGCCAATACCCATCAGAAAATATACCTTATCAAATTTTCCCAACTAGAGATCAGGATGAGTTTCGAAGATTCAAATTGAGAGCCGGAGGTAATGATTGGGCGCAAACACAGTTGAGAGATGCATCTACGCATAGCTTCGTCGAAAATGAAGTTGATATAGACATTCAATCTGTGCGTTATGTAATTGTGTATTTAAATGACGAATATTGGGGGGTGATGAATATTCGAGATGTTCACAGTGAACATTCAATTAATTATAAACATCCCAAAGTAGACAAGGATTCATTGAATATTTTTAGAGCTGCTCTTTATACTCCAATTAACATTTTAGACTTTCAATTAAGTGAAGGTCAAGCTGATGACTTCTTCGCCGTTTACAATTACATCGTAAGCAATGATCTATCAATCGTAAGTAACTATGAATATGTAGAAAGTAAAATTGATATTAATGAATTTATGAATTATCAATTGCTCAATATCTTTGTTGGCAATACTGACTGGCCATCTAATAACTTAGATATCTGGCATGAACAAGACGGTAAAGCAAGGTGGTTGTGTTACGACACTGATTTTGGCTTAGGTAGAATGATAAATAGTTCAAACCCTCGGACTAAAAACCCACCCGAATTTGATGCAATTTCACACGCAACTGATCAAGTACTCACTGGATGGCCCAATGATAAAGGCGCAACTATATTTCTCCATAAATTACTTCAAAATACCGAGTTTAAGAATGAATTTGTTCAACGCTACGCAACTCAGTTGTCAACATTATTTACAACAACTAGGACAACAGGAATTGTCAACGATATTAGAAATACAATGGCGCCTGAAATACAGGGCCAGTTAAGTAAATACAATTTGAATGGTGGAAATTTGAGCCAATGGCATGCAGACGTTGATGCTGTAGTTGGCTGGTTAACAGATCGTCCCGCTCATAGTTATACAAACATTCAAAACTTTTTTGGTATAGGAGGAACATATAATCTGTCAATACCAGTGACAGCTTCAACAAAAGGTAGAGTCTTGCTAAATGAAAATGAATATGTTGCGCCACTTAATTATACGGGTAAATACTTTGATGGAATACCTGTGACTTTAACAGCAGTTGCTGATCCTGGATTTCGTTTTTCGCATTGGCTTCAGACCAACGTTACAGATGCTAGAGTTAGCGTGACTTATAGTACGAACAAAACCTTGACTCCTATCTTTGTAGCAGCTGATGATATCGTGATTAATGAAATACATTACAATCCAACAGGCTCTTCTGAGAGTGGCGAGTTTATAGAAATTTATAATCCAGAGACTCATTCAAGAGATTTAAGCGGACTAGTTTTTACAGACGGAATCTGCTTTGATTTTCCACCAAATACAACCATCAATCCTGGTGAATACATAGTCTTAGCCAATGATGCAACTGTCTATCAGGGAAATGGGTATCAAGTATTCGAATGGGAAGAATCTAACCTAAGCAATGGTGGTGAACATTTAGCAATTTCGACACAAACTGGGTTTGTCATAGATAGCCTTAGCTACAACGATGGCTCTGATTGGTCAAAAACTGCCGACAATGGATTTTATAGTTTAGGACTCTTAGGTCCATCATTAGATAATGGATTAGGGACCTCATGGGATGTGCAATCAGTGTACATTACTCCAGGAGCACAAAATCAATTTTTGCCTTACGATACGTATCACCTACCTTCGGATATTGTTATCAATGAGATTCACTATCATCCATTCGATAGCATCACCCCAAGTGGAGATACACTCGTCAGTAAAAATTACGAATTCATAGAATTAAAAAATTTAACCAATACAGCTATCAATCTTGATGGAGTTGCTTTAACAAGAGGCGTTGTATATGAATTTCCAACAGGATCTGTATTACCAGCAAATGGCTTTGTTGTCGTTTCGGAAGATTCCTTACTCTTCTTTGAGCGATACAACTTCTATCCAATGGGTGTGTATGAAGGAAAGCTTTCGAACAGTGGAGAACTCGTGTGGCTATCTGACCAAACAGGAAACCTACTCGATGCCGTTGAATACGATGACATATTTCCGTGGGATGCTCAAGCAGATGGTGGGACACAAGATTATAGTTTAGCATTGATAGATCCAACACTACCGAATGATACATACATTAACTTGCAGCATCAATGCACGACACTTCATACGCCATTAGCAGAAAATGATTTTGGTTGCTTTACTGGTCAGGCCTTTACCGGCTTGACAATTAATGAAATTCATTACGCTCCAACTGGCGGCGCAAACGCAGAATACATAGAATTGGCTAATTATTCATCGACGATTATCCAATTAGAAGGCATGACTTTCGCTAATGGAATAACATCTACATTTGGTAATACATTGATGTTTCCAGGAAGCTATGTCGTCATAGCCAGAGATTCGACTACCTTTCATGACACTTATGGAATTGCACCTGATGGAGATTATGGGGGAGATTTAAGTAACACTGGTGAGCTGATTAGACTAAGAGATTTTTTTGGCAACTTGATAGATCAAGTCACATATGCTAATACAACTCCATGGGAGACGCAAGCAAGTCAATCAAATAGTCTAGCACTTATTGACAAAATACTTGACAATGCGTTAGCCAGTTCTTGGTGTATACAGGATACTAACATTACGCCTAGGCTAGCCAATTCATTTGGCGATGTGGATGGAGATGGCTTCGTAGCTTGTATCGATAATTGTCCAAGTCTTGATGATTCGCTTATTGGTGCAGCATGTAACGATGGCGATTCTTGTACCACAGGCGAGAAGTGGGATGCCAATTGTAATTGCACAGGAGGGACGATCCAAGATTCAGATAATGATGGGGTGTGTGACGCACAAGATCAGTGTAGTGGCATTGATGATACCTTGATAGGAACAGCCTGTAATGATGCTGATCCGTGCACCGTTGGGGAGAAATTTGATACTAATTGTCAGTGTACAGGTGGAATAGCAAATGATAGCGATAATGATGGAATTTGTGA
>Ga0209187_1000677_pt1 | contig 52728 bp, 32 predicted proteins | sample BantaG_FD_187430 | JGI IMG/M metagenome (GOLD analysis project Ga0209187, IMG submission 187430) | Marine algal microbial communities from Bantry Bay, Ireland - BantryBay_4 metaG (SPAdes) (version 2) | ecosystem: Host-associated > Algae > Red algae > Unclassified | place: Bantry Bay, Ireland...
TACTTTTTGGTGAGCTTGGTTTGCGGAAATTATCTTCAAAGAAACTAGAAACTATATCGCGGTCATCCCAAGCATATTTACTGCCTTTAACTTGTCGATAGGTTTGGTAGCCAAGCCCAGATATCAGCACTACGTCAGATTTCTTGGCCATTCTTAAAGCAATTTCAATAGCTTTTTTTCGGTTAACTTCTTCAATGACATTTATGTCTTGCGAGGATCCAACACCGCCTCTTATATGGCGAATTATCTGTAAAGGATCTTCGTCCTGTGGCTCCTGATCAGTAATAACCATATGGTCGCTGTGCTGTGCAACAGCCCAACCTAGCTCGGCTCTTTCATCTTCGTCAACTCCGCCGGGTGAACCAAACACTGTTATCAACTTGCCGTTATCAAACATGCCCCGAACCGTAGACAGGACACTACTGAAAGCTTTGCCTGAAGAAGCATTATCTATGATAACCGTAGTTTTATTGCCTTTAATCTTCAGTATCTCCATTTGACCCTTAATGTCTCGAGTCTTGCCCACACCCTCTTCAATTGAGCCTATTGGAATGCCCAAGTGCAAAGCAGTAGCAGCTGCTGCCATGCAATTATAGACATTGAACTGCCCTAAAATACTAATACTCAAGTTAATCTTGGTACCATTAAAATCTAGCTCGGCAGTAGAGCCAGTTTTGGCAATAGAGCCTTTGATTATTCTGACACGAGCTTCAGGGTTTTCCCCGTAGGTCATCAGGTTGGCAGCTTCTATATATCTCAAGAAATAACCGCTGGCTTCATCGTCTCTGTTCAGAATAACCTTTGTGTCGCTTGACAAAGACTTACATATTCCTGCCACTCTATCTTCAGAATCATCATCTAAGTCTAGGTTGGTGACGACTAAAGTATCTGGAGATAATCCAACAAACTTACCAGAACCTAAATCATCAGGTGCTATCTCGACTATCGCTACATCAACTTCAATAGCAGAAAGAGTCTTTAAGAATGCTAGCAAACTACTAGGTGAATTGATGGTTGTGTGATCGGTGTTCTGCTCAGACTCCTTGCCGGCTTTGAATTCTAAGCTGGTACCCAAGCCAACCTTTTTACCTTGAGACTCGAGTATAGACGCTAAAATAGTAGCGGTTGTTGTTTTACCAATATCGCCAGTTACCGCTATTAGACGTAAGTCTTTTTTTGGATTACGATATCTAATTGATTGCACTCTGTTTACTATAATTTGCATAACTTAAGCACAATTATATCACGGTATCTATCTTGTAGGGATGCATTAGTAGCTAGAGTTTAATCGAGATATAACTAACCTGAAGTCGCCCAGCTTAGAAGGGGTTGTACCGGTAAGCTGAGACTCAAATAACAATCTCTTGCCGTTAGTTGTTATTATGTCACTAGAGGAAAAACTCCTTCCAGAAGTTAGCTTTTCTGAGACATCATAAAAAAATTCGGCAACTTTCTTCTCTGATAAATCATCATTTATGACTCCACTTGCTAAAAGTCGGCTAACAGATTGTCCGATGCTGTTAGCTAACTCAGACGTCTGCTGGCTATCAGAACCAAAAGTAGCTTCAACTTGATAGCTATTGATTGATCCTATTTTATCGTTAGCTGAATAGCCGTAGCTAGAGCTTTTAGCAGGATCAGAGAAAGTATAGACTGTTTCTTGATCGGACCTCTGATCAATCTGGGGCTGGTTAGAGCCAGTGATATCTTCTAGTAGCCTATCTATTTGTTGTTGATCAGAAGTGGTTAGACTTACTAAGTTTTTAACAAAATCTTTAGAAACTGTTTGACCCACAGCGGTTACTTGCTCTAGCTCATCGTTACGCTTTTGAAGTTCAGTATTCTTTGATTTCAGATTTATAGCGTATACCAGCAGACCAACTGCTCCGATTACTGCTATTGATTTAACAATCAACAGTGTCCGTGAATGACGTCTGTCCAATTCTTTAGTGTCTATCATCCACGGTCTCTGTTTTACCTACTTCTTGCTGGCTGATGCCAAGAAGCTAAAGTATTCGCTGTCTGGTGTAGCTTTGGTCTGGACATCTATACCGATCATTTTGGCTATCGCTAGTTCTTCTTCGTCGACTACTGGGTTAGCTACACTATACTGGTTCTTGCTCAAGTAGACAGTTCCGAAGGCTGCTGTAACAAGTAGCATACCTATGATTGGGTTGAAAGTTGAGTTACTACCTGTCTGAGCTAGTTGCTCGCCGCCGCCATTACCGCCGCCGGTTTCTGCGACAGTTTCGCCATTAGAGTTAACGTGGTTACAATTATTCTCGCCATTGCAATCACCGTGTGTGTGATCTCCGTCGCCATGCGTATGGTCACCCTCTTCACCGTCGCCATGCGTATGGTCGTTTTCTTCACCTTCGCCATGCGTATGGCCATCGTCGCCATGCCCGTGTCCATCACCTAGTACTGCACAGCTATTCTCGCCGCTACAGTCATAGTTGTTGGTGTTGGTAGAGTTGTCGGTGGTTGAGTTGTCTGAGTTATCTGTGCTGTTATCGGTTGAGTTGTCTTCTGTATTGGTACTGTTGTCCGTCGAATTGTCCGTAGAGTTGTCTGTACTGTTGTCCGTCGAGTTGTCTGTGCTGTTATCGGTGGTTGAGTTGTCAGAGTTATCAACCGAGTTATCAGAGTTGTCTGTGGTTGAGTTGTCAGAGTTATCAGAGTTGTCGGTGGTTGAGTTGTCCGTAGAGTTGTCCGTAGAGTTGTCTGTACTGTTGTCCGTCGAGTTGTCTGTGCTGTTATCGGTGGTTGAGTTGTCGGAGTTATCAGAGTTATCAGAGTTGTCTGAGTTGTCAACCGAGTTATCTGTACTGTTGTCTACTGAGTTATCTTCTGTGTTACAGCTATTGTCGCCGTTACAGCTATCGTCACCTGTGTTGCCTCCGTCTACGCCGCCGTCCACATCGCCAAGATCAATGTTTATCTCAATGTTGTTTTCGTTTTCGGCATTTGAGTTGTTCTCATTATTGTTTTCACTACTGTTGTCATTGTTATTTTCGTTATTGTTTTCATTCGAGATGTTATTAGTAACTGTTGTAATGTTATTTGTAATGTCTAAGTCGATTCCGCCACCACTACAGCCTGCATGGTTGTAAAGTAAGCCGCCTAATGGAGTTTCAGTGAACTCTAGGGTTACATCGAAGCTTAGCTCGCCATCCGATGCTGGTGTGTCTATTTCACACTCATCGTAATCAGAGTTTATGTCAATATTACCAGCAACATGCATTTGAACATTAATGCCGTCTTGGTGTTCAAACTCTATAGATACCGTTGAATCAGTTTGCGAGAAGGTGCCGGGTACAATACCAATGTACTCGGTAACACCACTCGCTAGCACAGCAGAGTCTAGGGCCATCTGGAAATCAGCTTCAGTTACAACCGTAGTTGGTGCACCACTTAAGGCATAAGGATAGTTCACGCCATTAATTGTTATTACTACGTCAGTCAGTGCCCAAGCACCATCTTGCAGGTCGTCATTTGAAACTGCGCATACACCTGGTCCAGTATATCCTGCCGAAGCTGGAGGTAAGTCATTCGGATTTTCACAAATGATTACACCTGAAGTTTCATCACATGTCCAGTCGCCAGTATTGCTTAGGTAGGTTGCGAAAGTTGGCAAGATATCTACTACTTGGATAGGACCTGGCATAGTTTCAGTACCTTCGTTAGCTACTGTAATTGTGTAGGTATATTCTTCGCCCTCTTCTGCATCACCTACATCTGTAAGGTCTTTGGCTACGCCCAAGTTTGCACCACAACCTGATGTACAGCCGCCACAACCACCGCTATTACAGTCATGTGAGTCGTCCTCTACTATTACTGGGTCACCGGTATCAATATCGTTGGTTGGGTCTGGGTCGGGAGTTGGAGAACTAACTACAGCTGTGTTAATTAGCGTACCGCTAGCATCTGCGCCAACCTGGATTGTCATGTCAAAGCTTGAGTCTGTATTTGGATCCATGTCGCCACTGTAAGTACAAGTTACTACTTGTCCCGCTGGTACACAAGTCCAATCAGTAGTATTGGTATTACCTACGAAAGTTGTGTTAGCAGGCAGTACATCGGTGACTGTGATTGGACCACTTGCTGTACCTGGGCCATCATTTTCTACGGTGATTGTGTAGGTGATGTTATCGCCTGGTCCTACTAGCACATCTGAGCCTACTAGATCTTTTTCTACTGATAGATCAGCTTCTTGTGGTTCTTCATCAGGAATTGTAGTTACTGTTGGATCATCTTCTTCAGGAGTTGTAGGGTCATCTGAAGTGTCTGTTACATCATTGCCATCTGGGTCCTGGCCTGTTGCAGTAGCCTGGTTTTCTACACTGCCTGCATCGATATCTTCTTGCGTAAGAGCATATGTAGCTGTGAAGTTTGTCGAGTCGCAAGTATTTGGGTCAGTCGAAGCTAGGTCGATTGGTCCACCATTTACTGTTACTAAGGCATCGGTGATCAGTATATTTGTAATGTCTACATTGCCATCATTACATACTGTAAAGCTGTAAGTAATAGTTTCACCTACCTGAGCGAATCCATCATTATTCTCGTCGTTAAAGTTAGCTGTCTTTTCTAGGTCTAGTGACGGAGCAGGGTCAATTACTTCAATTGGTGTGGTCTCATCACAGTTGTTACTTGGGTCTGGGTCTGAAGTATCAGCGTCTACACAAACGTGGTTAACTATTGAGCCTGCAGGCGGTACGGAGTCAATGTTAAAGGTTATGTCGAATGAGTCGCTGCCTGGGTTTAGTGGCCCTGGTATTTCACAAGACATTAATCCGGCACCGGCTGGAGTACATGTCCATGCACCTGTATTGCTTACATAGCTTGTACCTACTGGGATAGTTTCAGTTACTACTATTGGTCCTGTAGCTGGGTCTAGTCCTAGATTAGTTACTTTAACCGTGTAAGTTACAGTGTCACCTACAGACAGTGGGCCTGTTTCGTCAGTAGTCTTTTCTACTCTAATATCGGCATCCTCATCTGTTGGCGGGTTAACTACTACTTCTGTCTCATCACAGTTATTGCCCGGAGTAGTATCAGTTTGCGAGCCAGTTACACAAGCGTGGTTGTTTAGTTCTCCTGTTGCAATATCGTCTGCTACTGCAACCTGGATAGTTACTGTACTTGTTGCGCCGTTTGGTATATCTGCACCTGAATAGTCACACATTACTGTCTGTGGAGTAAGTGCGTCTGGAGTACACGACCAGCCGTTACTTGAACTGCTGACATATGTCATTCCCATTGGCAATGTATCGCTTACGTCGATTGGAGCCTGTGCGGCATCTGGGCCGTTGTTAGTCACTACGAATGTAAAGGTTGCTGAGTTACCGGCTATGATTGGATCATTTACGATCTTTTCTAGCTCCAGGTCAGCTTCGCCTTCGTTTTCAGGCGGGTCTACTGTTACTTCTTTAGTATCACAGTTGGCTGTTCCTTCGCCTTCACAAGCGATGTTTACTAGACTGCCCGTAAAGTCATCAGCTACATTACCAGTTACTTCAATTACTACATATTCACCTACTGCCATTGTGCCTGTCCAGTTATACGGGAAGCCAGTTGGCGTACCTGAAGTTGTTGTGCCTGTTGAGCTTGGGTCAATGTTATAGCCAGTTACATTAAATCCGGCTGGGATGTTGTCAGTTACTGTTATCGCATCTGCTTCATCTGGGCCGTTGTTGGTTAGAACAATCGTCCACTGTATTTCGCCGCCTGATTGAGTTGCCATTGGGGCGGCTGTTTTTACTATTGAGATTTGGGCTTCTGGGTCAACTACTTCGATTGGATCACCTTCATCACAGTTATTACTGTGATCTGGGTCGGTTGTCTTGCTTGGGTCACAAGCGTGGTTTATCAAAGTACCCGTAAAGTCATCAGCTACTTGTAGTACCAGGTCAAAGTCAGTAACATCACCGTCATTCATGTCGCTGGCGTGAGTACAAGTCACTACGCCTACTGGAGCTTCAGCACATGTCCATGCGCCAGTGTTTGTATTGCTTACAAAGCTAGTTCCGGCTGGCAAAGTATCAGTTACAACATTTGGTCCTATAGCAGTGTCTGGGCCGTTGTTAGTAACTTCAATATTGTAAGTTACTTGGTCGCCAGGATTTACTGGGCCTTCAGTTACGGTTGTCTTTTCAAGTTCTAGATCAGCCTTTTCGTCAGTTTCTGGTTCTGGCTCAAACTCTACTTCGTCACAGTTATCTGCAGTGTTTGGGTCGTTCTGTGAGCCAACCACACAGGCTGTGTTGATTATTGAATCGTCAGTACTTATGTTTGAAGCAATGTCAGTTAGGATGCTAACTGTTGATGTGCTTCCACTTGGAATGTCGCTTCCTGAGTAAGTACAAGTTACTGTTTGCGGAGTTACGCTGTTAGCCGTACAAGCCCATGCAGTAGATGTAGAAGCTAGATTGTAAGTGAAGCCAAGTGGCAAGGTGTCGCTTACGGTAATTGGAGCTTGCGCGGCATCTGGACCATTATTGGTTACAGTAAAGCTAAAGGTTGTTACGCTACCGGCAACTACTGGCTCAGCAACATTCTTTTCAATACTCAAGTCTGCGTCACCTTCATTTTCTGGTGGTTCGCTGGTAATTTCTTCGTCATCACAAATCGCGTTTTCGCCTTCACCGATACATGCGATGTTTTCTACAACACCTGTAAAGTCATCAGCAATAGTGCCGGTTACTACAATTACAACTGTCTCGTTGCCGTTCATTGTACCTGCCCAAGCATATGGGAAAGCGGTCGGTGCAGCACTTGTTGTAGTTGCTGTAGAAGCCGAGTCTATTGAATAGCTGCTAACGTTAAAGGTGGCTGGTAGGTTGTCAGTTATGTTGAGGCTGCTAACTGGTGCAGTACCGTTATTAGTTACGGCTATTGTCCAAGACACTATGCCGCCTGGGTGAACATCTGAAGGTGATGCGGTCTTAACAATTGAAACTTCAGGGTCTTCAACTGGGATTGGCGGAGCAGCATCACAGTTATTTTCAACTTCAGGGTCAGAAGTGTCTGATTCTACACAAACGTGGTTTGTGATCGTATCGTTAATTACTTCATCAACTTGGATAGTTAGATCAAATGTATCACTGCCCGGGGCAAAGTCAGTGTTTCGTATACAAGTAACTTGATTACCTGAACCAACTGTACATGTCCAGTTAGCGTTAGTGTTGCCTACAAAACTGGTTCCAGCTGGCAAAGTTTCGGTAACGGTTATTGGCGCAACTGCGTCATCGGTGCCTAAGTTTACAGTATCAATTGTGTATACTACTTGATCACCTACAGTTACTGGTCCTTTTTCTTTAGTAGTTTTTTCAACTTTAAGATCTGCATCGTTTTCAGTTGGCGGGTTAACTGGAGTTTCAGTTTCGTCGCAGTTATTTTCAGGAGTTGTATCTAGTTGTGAGCCGGTTACACAAGCATGGTTGTCTAGCTCGCCAGTTGCTACATCGTCAGCGATTGCCACTTGTATAGTTACGGTTGCATCTGCTCCATTTGGAATATCTGCCCCGTTGTATTGACACATCACTGTTTGCGGAATCAATGCGTCAGGGAAACAGTTCCAGTCTACGTTTGAGCTGCTGACATAGGTTATTCCCATTGGCAGAGTATCACTCACATCGATCATTGCTTGAGCAGCATCTGGGCCGTTGTTGGTTACTACAAAGGTGTATATACCTGAGTTGCCTGCAACGAATGGTGCTGAACTTGTCTTTTCTAGACTTAAGTCAGCTTCACCTTCGTTTTCTGGTGGGTCAACTGTTACTTCTTTGGAGTCGTCGTTATTGTCAGGATTAGGGTCAGTTGCTCCGTCTTCGCCTTCTTCACAATTTTCTGACGTAAACTCATGAGGTCCTGGGTTGGTATTATCATCTGCACTGTTAATTACAGTTGCTGCACCGGTAATTGTAATGTTTTGCACTGAGGTACTAGGGTAAGTAATTGTAGCTGTTCCTCCTCCATTTGCAGCTAGCCATGCATTTATCTCTGCTTCAGCTGCGGCAATTTCAGGAGTATTCCCAGCATTTGATCCTGCGGTTGAGATTGAGTAGTTATAACCAACTCCACCATTAAGAGCTATTGGTCCTAGGGAAGTATTTATTAAATCTAACCCTGATGACTTGAACTGGACAATATAATCGCAAACGGCGCTACCAGCGCTGTGATTTGCTGAAGCAATATTAACTAAGCTTCCTTTAAAGTCGTCGGCTACTGTACCCGTGATTTCAATTACTACGTATTCGCCTGAGTTCATCGTACCTGTCCAGTCATATGGGAAACCAGTCGGAGCTGCACTTGTAGTGGTGGCAGTTGAGCTTGCGTCAATTGCATAGCCACTTACATTAAAGCCAGCCGGAATGTTATCTGTAATTGTTACGGCAGTTGCTGGGTCTGGGCCGTTATTTTCTACTACAATTGTCCATTGTACTAATCCGCCTGGGTGAGTCATCATCGGCGCAGAAGTTTTCACTACATTCAAGTCAGCTACTGCTGGCTCTTCGATTGCGATAATGGTTGTATCGTCTGAATCTTCATTATTGTCTGAGTTTAAATCCCACATTTCACAAACTTCACAAGAATCACCACCGGCTTCGACTACTGTAGTGTCGGTCAAGGTGACAACAGGATCATGAGCGGCTGCCCACCACGGCTTTTGAAGTGGTTCGGTTGCTCTATTGTTCAGATCAAATACCATTTGTACATGTGCTCCACAAAGAGTATGAACATTAACTCTTAATTGTGAGCTTTGATTAGGACTGTCAGGAATAGCCGTAGTTAGGCCAGTTGGGCTAACAGCTTCTTGGTCAAAAGTATCTGTTGAGCCATCAGGGAATTCTACTCCTGTAGCTACTTCCAGATCGTCAAAGTTCTGCCAACCCGCACCATCAAATAATTCCCATTCAAAAGTTGAGCCTACTGGGTAACCATTTACAGAAACACCATAGTTGTAACCTTGCATGCCTGCCGGTACAGCTCCATATTCAGCTGTATCCCAGATACCGTCGCCTTCACCTTCGTTATATATTTGTGACGTGTCGTCAAAGCCTAAGCCTGAGATATCACAGTCACAATCAAAAATTAATCCGTTCTCGTCCATTGGGTGCATACCAATTGAACCATCAACAACTTTAACAGTATTGGTCATTACTACACCATCGGCAGTCGCTGCATCAATTGTGCCGCTTAGAGTGAACGTGGCCGTTTCGCCAACAGCAAGCACGCCAACCCATGGAGTAGTTGGGTCAGTCCAGCTTATAAAGTTAGAGGCTGTTGAATTACCAGCATCATAAGCCCATACAGGCGAAGTTAGCTCAGCAGGAATTGCATCGGCTATTTCAAAAGTTGTTACAACTGCTGGACCATTGTTAGTTACCTCAATTGTGTAGGTGTCTGGATTGCCAGCAGTTTCAGTAGTAACATTATCAGTCTTAGTAATACTCAGGTCAGCTGACAGCATGACATCTGTAGAGTGCATAGCCATATTGTTCGATAGATCAGTGTCGCCTGTTACAGAAACACACGTTGAGTCAACTACTGGAGTTATGCCGACTATATCATCAGTCGCGTAGTTTCCATAAGTTGCATCTGCGACATCGCAAGCTACGAAAGCTTCAACTACATTGCCATTTACTGACCAGCCGTAGCCATTAGGGTCTAAGGAAGAAAGTTGAGTAGCTACATCGTTAAGGTCAGCTAGAGTTCCTGCATCACAAGCACCGGATGTACCCTGCCCAGCATATTCGTCAGAAGAATTTACTATCCACTCGCCACAAGCCTCGCCCCATACAGTTGGGAAGTTTCCGCCACTACCTACTACTGTCCAGAAAGCACCACCGTTTGGAGAGATCGAGTAAGCCGGGGCATCATTTTGTGCAACTGGCGCTGTACCATTGCTTGATAGCCAATCGTTTTGCTCATCAGCACATTCACCAGTCGCTGGTGAAGAATCAAAAGTTATTGTTATTTCAGTTGGGGTAGTTTGGACTATTGTTGCACCGATTGTTTTAAATGAAATCCTGTCATAATTTGAAGCTATAGGTAAAGCGTCCGCCCACCTGATAGTTACTACTTGATTAGAGCCTGTAATATGATTATTCAAAGAGTTAAAGGTGGTATTAGCTGAGGCGGTATTTGGATAGGTTGAAACATGTGTCCATGTAGTACCACTTGTGTTTGTAACTGTAACAGAATCTGGATTCACTGCTCTTGATAGTGCTGAAGATCTTTTTAGTTCACAAGTCCCAGCGCTACCAATTTCGCCAGTAAAGTCATAAGAAATATTCTTAAAGCCAGCCATTCCATCAGGTACTTCAACTGTTACTTTATTCTTTAGCTCACCTTTGAAATTAACATCGATGTCGCCTACTAAAATAAATGTCAATTGCTCATTAGCATTTAGTTCACCAGTCCAGTCATATCCAGTAACCGACCCGGAGTCGGTAGCAGTTGAATTAACAGTGTCCACACCAAAACTAGTTTGGGTAAAACCTGCTGGTAATTCTTCGTCTAAGGTAAATTCGACTGCCGGGTCAGGGCCATTATTAGTAACAACAATTGTATAGGTCATTGTGTCGCCACCATGAGCATCAACTAAGTCGCCAGTTTTGGTAACTTCAAGATCTACTAGTCTTGGTGGTGGTAAAACTGTAATTGTTGTATCGTCTTCTTCTGGAGTGTTTGGGTCATCCGAGTCATCACAAACATCTCCACCCTCTATGTCGCCACAAGCAGTAGCTTGGTTAGAAATTTTACCAGCTTCTAAATCTTCAGGAGTAATTATATATGTAGCCGTAAAAGTAGTATTGTCACAATTTGGAGGTATATTAGCTGCTAGGTCAATTGGCCCACCGGTTACAGCAACTAGCGTATCAGTGATTGTAATGTTAGTAATATCTACATTGCCAATATTACAAACATTAAATGTATAAGTAATAGTTTCGCCAGCATCAGTATAACCGTCCCCATCTTCATCATTGAAAGTACCTATTTTTTCCAATTGTATTTCTGGATCTCCTGTAACAGGGTTACAGTCATTAGGATCTTCTAGGATAATGTCATCAATTGATTGATAGGTAGGAGATGCACTGTTGCCTACAAACTCAATTATGTAATTTGTATTTGCGTTAGTTGTTATAGTACCAACCTCCTGGTTCCAGGCTGTTGTAGGTACTAAAGTATTACCAGTAAACGAGCTTATCGGAGAGCCGGTAGGTGAAGTATTCGTTGAACCTGCAGTATCTACATACAGATTAGCCGTCCAGGTAGTGTTTTGTGGACCAAAATTTTGGACTCCGTAATTTGTTTGCCACCATGAAATATCATAAGTCGTGTTTGGTGCAAGCGTAATCTCTTGAAGAATAGCCTCGCTGTTTACATTCCTACTTACCCAGAGTCCACCCTGCGGAGAGTCTACTACTGGAGTGAGGATAGGGCTAGTACCCCATGGTCCTGGGTTGCCACCAACACTCCAAGTGGTAGGAGTGTTAATATCATTAAGGTCGGTGCTACTTACTTGGTACCAGCCATCAGCTGCCACATTAGCCTGCACTATATCGCTTGGATCTTCATCAAATGTACCGTTATATATATAGTTAGTACATTGAACTGGCTCTATCTTTTCACAAGATGGCGCGCCATTTTGTTCTACTAAACCTGTTACGCTTTCGGCGGCTAATTTAAACACATTTGCTAAAAACTGATCTTGACTGGTAGTTATATTAGGCCCAGCTGTTAAGCCTGCACCAGCATGAGTAGAAGTATTGAAGTCAGTAAACATATCAATATCACCAGTTAGAATGTGTGTTGGAGCAGTCAAGCTGTCGGTTACCACTAAAGGGAAAGCATTTGCATCATTATACTCAGCAAGAGTAATTCCGTTGGTAAAGTAACTTGATGCACCGCCAGCAGTATAAAGCAGCGAACCTGGCTCAACATCACAAGTAAGAGGGTTTACGCCAGCACCGAGTTCAGTATAGCCAGAGTCTGTATTAGAATAGCCGGTTACTGCGTAAGCAGCATCTACGCCTTCACAGGCGGCATCGTTATTCACTGAATCACAGCCAGCAATAACAAAACCACCATTGCTTATGAATGTAGCTAGATCCGAAAAAGGAGCTCCTGAGTCATAGCCAGAAAACCAAATATGACAATTGTTCGAAGTTAAGGTTGCAGTTGTAGGGTTGCCAATATTTACAAAATTAAAAGTGTTGTCGGCAAAAGCACCAGTTGACCCGAAATTTGCTGGGTTATTTAACTTTGCTCGCAAGTCATCAGTATTTGTACCAGTCGCGTTACCCCAGCCACCATTAGTACAAACGTTTAAAACGTCACCTGGTGCGGCAATTGCCGCAAAAGCCCTATTGGCTAAAAGCACAGAAACCACAATAAATATTATTGTGGATAAAATTAAAGTTGATATTGAATTAAACGACTTGAAAAGTCTATTGCTGGATACACCTCGTATCATAAATCTCCCCTGTTCCCTCTTATTAGTATTTTTTTATTTAAACTTTTGGGTTATCTGGATCATACATTAAGCTAGTGTTTATTGTCAACAAAAAAATACCCCCGAAATGTCGGGGGTATTTAAACGAAGCTCCTTTATGTTTTTAGGTCTAGCGATTCTTAGACTTAGCCTTAATGGTAGACTTTTTGGCCACCACCAATGATGGCAATGCTATAGCTGTAGCGATCAACGCAACAGCCGTTGTGGCGCTAATACTTGTCAGCAAAGTCCCTGTTTCAGCAAGCTCATATACCACTCCTAAGATCATCGTTTCAAAGTCAGATGCTAAAGCAATGTCTGAACCAAGATAGTTTGCATATATACTATACTCTCCTAATGGGAAGCCATTTGGCAGATTAAGAACACCTTTACCGTTTTCATCAACGGTTACTGTTCCTAAGACTTCCCCTTCAGGACCACCTAGCCTTAGCTCTACTTCGCCAGCCGCAACTGGGCCGTAGTCATCAGTTACATCAAACGTTATCGTTACCGGTTCGCCTGGTTCTGGCGCAGTTGGGGTTGATACAAAGTTAGAAATTCTAGCAGCCGAGCCAACAACTATCTCCACTTCGTTACCCTCTGAATCATACAGACCGCTACCAGACATTCTTGCTGTAACAGTTGAAGCTCCTGCTGGTAACTTGCCTGTAGTTAGTGTGGCTGTGCCATCTTTGTTTAAAGTACCTGTTCCGATTAGCCCACCATTGGCATAAAATTCTACTTCTCCTTCGGTGATTGCTTCGCCTGAATCTTTATTAGTTGCTCTAGCTGTGAAGGTTAACTCTGCACCTACCGCAATTATATCACTAGAAGATTCTACACTGACTCTGGCTGTAGCATTGCCAACATTAACTTCTTTAGTATTGCTTTCTCTAGCTAGAAAATTATCGTCACCAGCATAAGAAGCCCTAAGGTTGTGGGCTCCCGACTCTAGGCCTTTAGCTATAGTTAGAGTAGCAATACCGCCTTCTCCGATGGTGGCTTCGCCAAGAAGCTTATCACCATCATAAATATTCACAGACCCAGTTGGCTTTAGCTCAGTATCAATACCTGAGACGTTAACACTAACTGTTACCGCTTCGCCTCTGGTGTAACTATCTTTATTAGTGGTCAAAGCAACACTAGCTTGTTCGCCAATAGCAACTTCTCTGGAAGCAGAAGTGCCAGCTTCATAGTTGGCATCGCCGCTATAAACAGCTCTCATAGAATAAACTCCAGCTTTAAGTCTTAGTTTAGAAACAGCCGCTTCTACGCTCGCACTGCCATCTTTGCCTAGTTCAACTGTGCCAAGCTCACGATCGCCGGCCATAAAAGTGACTGTACCAGTTGGGCTTGCCTCACCCTCACCAGTTGCTGCGACGCTTACAGCAATATTTTCGCGCACATTATATGCGGCCTTAGATGTTGCAAAATTTATGCTTGCAGCCTTCTTGACAACTTCTCTTTCTTTGGATGCTTCTTTTTCAGTGGCTACCTCTTCTGTAACTTTTTTAATAGCCTCTTTTGAACGCTCCTGAGCATTAACTACTGCACCACCCAGAATTGTAATCGCCAATAGCGATACGAAGCTTAAAGCGAAAGCTAATTTTAATAAATTGAAAATTTTCATTTTCCCCCTTTTTTATTTTTGTTTTTATTTTTGGTTATATTACCCCAACAATTTACCTTAAGCTCAATACTATGTCAATGGCAATCTAAAGCCAAATACACTACCCTTTGGCTTATTTGGTTTATAGACCATCTCTCCTTTGTGAGCATCAACTATATTTTTTGCAAAAAACAAACCTACACCAGTTCCTGCAGGTCTGGCTTTCTTGGCATTATTACCTCTATAGAATTTTGTAAACAGCTTGTTGCGCTCTTTATTAGGCACGCCTATACCTTCATCGAGAACTTCAATTGAAACATTCTTTGTATCTTTAGTTAAGGTCACAACTATTTCTGAGCTATCGGGACTATAGTCTATAGCGTTTCTCAACAAGTTAGAAACAGCTTCGGCTATTTTTAGCCTATCTACTTTAACGTGAATAGTATTTTTCGGTATTCTGGCAGTAATTAAAATCCAACGCTTATCTGCTCTGGCTTGCAATCTTAGAGCTTCTTCTTTAATCAACTTATTCATATCAGTTTTGGTTTTAGTTATTTTTATATCTCCTGAACTGGAGCGAGGCAAGTCCAAAAGACCCGTTACAATATTGGTCATTCGCTCTACCCCTTTTTTAGACAAATTCACTAACTCTTGTTGTTTTTCATTAAGCTTACCTTCAATGCCTTCTTCTAGCATGGCTACAAAACCTTGTGTAGCTGTAAGCTGTGGCTTGAGCTGATGAGATGTCATAGACATAAAATCATCCTTAGCAATATCTAGCTCTCTTAGCTTTTTGTTAGCGTCTCTTAGATCAGATGTCGCCGACCTAACTTCTTTGCGTAGTCGTTTATTAAAGTCTTGTAGCTGTTCGAACTTTTTAGCGTTAGATATCGCAAGGCCAAAGTTGCTAGTTATAACTTTAAGGAACGAAATATCTTCACTGTAATAAATCGTGCCGCTACTTTTAGGACCGAACAGCCAGTAGCCAGTAATTTCGCCGTCGTCTAGAACCGGTAGAACAACAGATATATCCTCAGCTACTAAAGATTTCTTAAACTCTGAATCGGGCATGTCATCTGTAACAATCTCGTCGACTTCTTTGCCGAGCAAAGTTTTAGGGAAATCTTTATCACGAAAATCGCGACCTTCATTAGAGATAAAGGGTTTTTTTGGAGAATCATTGATAACAACATGGGAATGCTTCACACCAAGAGCTTCGGAAACCATCTGATTACTGGATATCGACAAATCTGCGACATCCCAAGAGGAGTTGTAAAGCATAGATAGCTGATCATGGACTTCGCTCTTATTATAGCCGTCTTGGTAAAAAATACGGGTAGTGAGGTTGTTAAAGAACTTAACTAAATACGGATAAACTGCCGCTGCTGCGATAGCTATGCCCCCATATAGCAGAAAGTCTGAAATCATTAATTCTACGCCAAGGATAGAACCAGCCAAAACTATGAAGCCAGCCAATACTAACGACAGGAAGACTATCAAGCTAAAGACATATGCCAATAGTCTAACCAGGACTAACCTGGGGTCAAATAATCTATGCCTGATGATTGCGAAAGCTACAAACGACATAAAGATAATGCTGTACAGTGGTGTAGTTCTGCTAACAGAAGAGTTGTCTAATAATATCGGCAGGATCAAGTTGGTCAATACTGTTAGCAAGCTTGATACTGCAGTGCCAAAAGCCAATAATTTTATATGACTTTTTTCCTGTGCAGAAGATATTTTATAAGTAGTGATTAAGCTCTTTGCGACAAGAAATAGTAGATAAAAAGCAAAGATTGAATAGGGAATATATAAAATCCCAACAAATATATTCACCCCTGGATCCAAAAACTCTACTTGCTCTATTAGTAGTGGGGTCAGACAAAAACCAGCAAATAATAGGCTTACGACACCCAGAACTACCAACATCTTTCTTGTCATCACCGATTTGCCAGATGGGAAATAATTCGCCAAAAGCATTAGCAAGAACGTCATTACAATTGCCGCAGCGAATGTAAGTCTGTTGTACAGAAGCGCGTGGGCTGCAATATTCTCAGAAAAATAGTTTAAAACAGACCAAAAAATAATTGAAATTGCTAAATATCCAAATATTTTATTAACCGTGTTGGTGTGGTTTCTAGCAAAAACTACCAAACCAATACTGAAATTGATAAAACATGACATTAGCAATATCAGTATGTCCATGTTCATAAGCAACCTATCTCCGAAACTTCGCTATAGTAATTCGCGAGCGCCTCTTCAGCAACGTTATAATATTCTTGCCATTCACGTGTTTCTACTAGGGCCTTCACGAGGGCCACTGATCCAATAACTAAAACAGTTGGGGTATTGGTATGATCGCTTATTTCACCGCTAGGCTCAAACAGACCCTTAACCTGCCCTGATGCCAATTCTTCTATGACTCTAGGTACTTTCTCCCCTTTATCCAATAACTGCAAAAGATTTCCTTGGGCTGGTTTAACCAAGCGCCTCATATACATTGCAGCTGTAGTGTCTTTGGCCGCACTAAAATATTGATACCCTTCATCTATAGCAATGGCTGCTATTGCACAAGTTAATAGTTTAACTGCCACCCTGTTAGCGATCTCTGGGTCATCTGATGCCAAAGCAGGAATATCGATAATTTCAGAAGGTCTAACTTGCTTTCTATCTAATAAAAAATCTAAAGTGTCTAAATGGGGGGTCAGCCCATGACCATCTGTCATTTCGGCAACGGCATCCTGCTGCAAATGTGCCCAATTAGGCAAATTCACAGCTTGCTTAATATCCTCCATGGTTGGTGTTGAATCTAGCATCGATTGCCCAGGTACGGGGCTAATGATTTGAGTAGCACCCACAACCTCGTCTGCTCTTGTAACTACACCGAGCCTCATGTATTTATAGTATCTATTCATGCCTTCGATATACACTTCTTTAAAACTGTCTATATCTGGGAAAAAATCTCTCTCTACAAATCTTTCTCCAATTAGGTACATTGCCGGAACCCACAGTTCTCCTGGGGTGTTAACATCGACGATTCTTAAATCGTAGTCTCCTAAACCTTTAGTCTCTGGCAGTACTGATGGTGGCCCCTCTGTCATTTTTATAGGTGAGTTCTATTCTAGTTATGTATTGATTGTATTATATACAGTTTAACAGCTACTTGTGCATAAAGTAAATCACCGCTCTCGTTAGCTCGGCAAGTGCCTATAGCCAAAGTAACTTGATTTTATTTTGGCTAAAATCGTATATAATCTTATTATGGCAAATGTATTAGTAGCAGAAGATGATGATTTGATAGCTGAGTTAGTCAATAGATCTCTTTCTGGTGATAATCACAAAGTAGATATTTATAGTGATGGTGAAAAGGGTTTTCAAGCTGCGCTTGCTGGCAATTACGAATTAGCTGTTCTAGACATAATGCTACCTAACAAAAGTGGGTTAGAAATTTGTCGAGACCTAAGATCCAAAGATAAATCTATAGCAATATTATTTCTTACCGCTAGACACTCTGAGGAGGCGCGCGTACAAGGGTTGGAGATGGGAGCCGATGATTATTTAGTAAAACCTTTTAGCTATAAAGAATTAAACGCCAGAGTTAATGCTCTGCTTCGCAGACCAAGACAATCTAGAGTCCCTGTACTTGAAGTTGGTAGATTAAAATTAGACCGCAATAGCAACTGCGCTTACTACAAGAATAGTGAACTGACGTTACGTAAAAAAGAATTCCAGTTGCTCGAACAGCTGATGCTAAGACCAGGAGAAATAATCACTAAATCTGAGTTGTTGAAATCTGTCTGGGGTGTTGCACCTAAAAACTCGAGCAATAGGCTGGAGGCCTGTATGAAAAACCTGCGCAAGGCGCTTGCCGAATTTGGGATTGATACAAAAATAACAACTGTACGAAATATGGGCTACCGTCTCAGCCGTTAGCCGGCACCAAGCTTAACGCACTTAACACGCTTTTTTGAACAAAATGCACTCGCAGTAGCATTAACTACAGCTCTCTTACATTTTATCCAAAGAAAACGCGTTATGCACGCAAACCTAGGAACCTTGATGTTGAACTCGGTAATTTATACCTTAGTTTAGCTAGATCTACCCCTGTTATACATAGCCACACAACACATATTGTGTGGCTTGAATATTATTTTATCTTAAATTGAAGGTTTTAGATTTAGTCCTACCTCTACCCCGAACGACTAGTTTATGATCGTACACATCTACGGTTGAGTAGGCAGTCTTGTCCTCATAATCCAACATTGCCTCAGCTGTCCAGCAATGCATTCCGTTAATCTCCCCATAGCTCCCTTCATGGTCGTGGCCGTTAATAAATGCTTTTATCGATTGTCTGTCTTTTATTTTGTCTAGAACTTCATCATCATTCAACATATTCAGTCTACTCTTTGGGTAAAGACCGTGATGGGCGAATATGATGCAGTTAAGGCTCTTGGACTCAGCCTGGTCAACAGCTTTTTCTAGCCAATTTATTTGTTCCGCTTCTAGCCCTCCGTTATATGCTTGAGCATTTACCGCACCACTATCTTGCAGATCTTTTAGAAAACTAGAGCCTTTTTCCCACTCAAGGCTACCCTTAGGGTGTTCGATAATACCTAGCTCGTTGGTATCCAAGACAATAAATCTATAGTTATTTACATCAAAGTAGTAATACCTTGTGTCGTTAGTCATGTCGTATGCAGATAATGTTTCCTCAAAGGTACCATAGTTATAATCTGCGTCACAAAAGTCATGATTGCCTAAGACATACTTAACTTTAGCCTTGGATTTGCTGAACACATCAAGGGCAGCCTTAAAGTTAGACGAGTCCCTATCTATGAGATCACCTAAGTGGACCAAAAACTCTAAGTTCTCTGTATTCAAGTCATCTATTGCGGTTTTAAGTTTGTCTATACTGATTGGGGTTGGGCGAGTCTCAGGATGCTTAGAGACTTGCTTCGCATATTGAACATCGGCTATTACTCCAAAAGAAAAGGCTGGTTTATTCATGCATCAATTATACCAGACTGTCTACTCTCCGTCCCATGCCAGATACCTACCGATTAGCAAGTCCGAATACAGACTTCAGATACCAGGCTCACAGATTTAAGTATAGGTCGCATTTTCTCTGGGCAACAGACCTCTCTCAATGATATGGCCGTCAGGAAAAAACAGTTACTGGGTGCAGGGTAGTTATTTTATAACTTTGTTATTGTAGCCATAGCTACTAGACACAAATTAAAAATAGCTAGATTGTTCCTAGGAGCTGATTTTGAGTAGAGCATATTGTTGGGAGAGGTTTGCAGTAAGGGAGACGTATTGAAGATACGTCGAGTGTAAATTTCGCAGAAAAATGTGAGATATGCCTGAAGCTGTGAGCCGACACGTGGTACAATAAAGACATGAAGAAACTATTCTCAGAAGACAATCTTAAAGAGTTCGTATATGGTGGCATAGATGGCATCATCACTACCTTTGCAGTAGTTGCAGCGGTTGCTGGAGCAGATTTGGGTGCGGGTGTCGTACTTGTATTAGGTGTTGCCAATTTAATTTCTGACGCGATATCGATGGGTGTCTCGGCTTACTTGGCCGAAAAATCAGATCAGCAGCAGTATGTCAAGCAACGCAAAAGCGTGGTTGTTGGCTTAGAAAAAAGCATAGATAAGTCAAAGACCGTGATAAAAAGAAACCTAAAGAAATATGGTTTTACGGGTAAATCTCTAGACACTACTGCTAACCAAATTGCGCGCAGTAGCGCTGCTGCAGAGTTCATCATGAAAGAAGAGCACGGCGAAGCTGAAGAGCCAGAAGGTGCTCTAATGGTGGGTCTAGCTACTTTTACAGCATTTATAATATTCGGTGTGATACCTTTGCTTGCCTACATTGGCACCGCTATGCTGAACCTAGAAATTAGCAATGAATTTGCAATCACAATAATCCTATCTTCTATAGCCTTCACAATCATTGGATACATGAAACATCGAGTAACCCACTCTCCGCTTATTAGCTCTGTTTTGGAGACACTTCTTCTTGGTTTAATAGCAGCTGGTGCTTCTTACTACATTGGTCAATGGCTCGAAACTATAGTTGATATAACTGTTTAAAGCAACTCAAATTTTTGTATTTCACCCCAAACAAATTCTTTAAATTCTTTTCGAACACTAAAGTCAGTGTATCTATTTGTAGCGATCGGGGCTTTTATGTATAAATCTTTGTGATAATCTTCGGCTTCGTAAAAGGTGGTGTATGGCAGAAGTTTAGCGGCAATTGGCTTGTCGGCAACCTCCGTCAAGAATCGCTTAAATTTGACATGGGCAAACTAAGCACTCCAGAACGAGTTCTTAGCGCCTGTGTACTTAGTAGATAAACTATTTAATTTGCGAAAGTAAAATCTTGTCAAAAATACGATCACTAACTAGCTTGCGTGTGTTTATCAATAGCCTGGCATTTCTTCCGGTTATATAGCGAGTTTTAGGCTTTGTTGAATTTATTGCCCTAGCTATAGTGCCGGCTACCAGTTTTGGTTCAGACCCAGAACCATCTGCTGCGTAAATAGACTCTGTGGACTTAATCATAGCTTTTGCTAGTTTAGAATATGCTGACTTACCTGAATATTTACTTAGTGCTTTTGTCATACCGGCAAAATTGGTTTTAATAATACCTGGCTCAATTAAGACTACGTCTATCCCAAACTGCTGCAACTCTATTCTCAGGCAGTCAGACCAACCCTCTACAGCATGCTTAGATGCGTGATACCAAGCTCCCATTGGTGTGTACATTTTTCCTGCCATTGAAGAAATATTGATAACTCTTCCTGAGCTAGCTTTACGCATATGCGGTAAAACCTCTTGAGTTAATCTAGCCATGCCAAACAAGTTAACTTCGAACTGTGCTCGTGCATCATCTAAAGGAATATCCTCTACGGCTCCATATAAGCCGAAGCCTGCATTATTTATAAGTACATCAACCTTATTGTCTTGTTTTATAATTTCTTTAACGGCTGCTTTAATATCTTCTTCTTTAGTGACATCTAAAGATAAGAGCTTACAGCCTGCATCACTCAACTCCTGCATGTTGTTGACACCTCTAGCTGTTGCATAAACAGTGTTACCTGCTTCCCTCAGCATCATTGCAGTAGTTTTACCAATGCCTGATGACGCGCCTGTAATTAATATAACTTTATTCATATAATCTTTACTCTATCTTATTTTATAAAAAACAGGAGCATAATGACTGCTCCTGTTTTAGTATTAACCAGTTTAAGTTACTTAGAACTTTTCTGGAAACTGCTTTACGATGCCGCCAGTTAGGGCGTCAGCAATCTTATTAACCTGGTCAGCTGCTACACCAAGCTTTATGTAAGCTGCGTCAAAGTCGCCTGCACCGATTAAGTTAATTGTGTCTATAACTACATCTCTGTGCTCTACTAATAGTGGCTTTACAGCACTTTTTGGTAAGTTTTCATTAGCACCTTCGAAGAAGTTACTTGCTGCTTCACCATATCCAGCTAGGTCTTCAAGGGCTTGATCCATACCAGCTTGATCGCCATCTTTAGCTGCAGTTGTGTAGTTAGCAAAGAAGTCGATGTGTTGTCTCCATAGTTTTAGGAAATCAGCTTCAGCATCATCGCCGTAGACACTTCCGACTAGTCCAGCTACTTCAATGCTGTTTTGATCAAGAGCTGCTACTGATGCTCCTGCATCAGCTGAGTCCGTAAATACGTTACGAAGAGTTACTCCAGCTAGGTTAACGTGCTCACGCAAAGCATTGTTGAGTGCTACACGCAAGTCAACTTCACCGTCATTAACATCACCAGTAAATTTATCTGGCATTTGCGCTGCTATACCGCCGGCTAGAGCATTAGCAATATCGCCAGCTTGATCAGCTGCTTCGCCTAGTTTTAGGTAAGCTGCGTCAAAGTCGCCTGCACCGATTAAGTTAATTGTATCAATTACTAAGTCTCTGTGTTCAACAAGCAGTGGTTTTACTGCAGTTTTAGGCAGGTTGTCTGGGTTGGCACCTTCGAAAAAGTTACTTGCTGCTTCACCGTAGCCTGCTAGGTCTTCTAGTGCTTGGTCCATGGCAGCTTGGTCACCGTCTCGTGCACCTACTGTGTAGTTAGCAAAGAAGTCGATGTGCTGTCTCCATAGTTTTAGGAAATCAGCTTCAGCCTGGTCGCCATAAGCAACACCCACTAGGCTAGCTACTTCTATACTGTTCTTATCTAGTGCCGCTACTGCTGCACTTGCATCCGCAGACTCCGTAAATACATTACGAAGCGCAACTCCTGAGAGGTTCACGTGTTCTCGCAGTGCATTGTTTAAGCCTACGCGCAAATCTGATGCCGGGATACTGTCAGAATTTTCACTATTTGTTACTGTTGGGCTATTTTCAGAATCATCGCTACTGTCGCTTGAGCTATTAATAGCAAATACTGCTCCACCAACTACAACAGCTATAGCTATAATCCCAGTTAATATTTTTTTATGATCCATTTAAATCATCCTTTCGATTACTTATTCTATTTGTAGTTGTAATTATAGTTACTTTAGCTACTTAAGTAAAATATACTTAAGTTCAGTTAAGTATCTCTATCAATTTTCTTAGATATTTTACCTAAAACGTTAATGTAGTGCCCTAGTTCTTTGTCGTCGACATCCTTCAGCCAAATATGCATTTCTTTACGCATATGCCGTTCAATCTCAGCCGCTTTAAGCTGCGCTTTATCCGTCCCAATTATTAGCCTGACTCTGCCGTCGTCCTCATCATAAGTATGTTCTGCATAGCCACTTTTAATCAGTTGTTTTATCATATTTGTTACAAAGGAGGCTTCGACATCAAGCATCTTGGCTAGGTTGCTGACCCTGATTCCGCCATTCTTTGTCTCTTCACAAATTACACCAAGAATAGACCATTGAGTAGATGTAAGTTCGTAATCCTTTAAGGTCCTAGCTATAAAATGACGAAGATTCCTGTAGGCTCTAGCCTGCAGGATTCCGGTTTCATAGGTTGAAAAGTCTGATAGTTGCTTCATGAAAATAGTTTATCTACTAAACTAATTTTATATTGCTGTCACACTTTTTGCAAATCAACTGATGACAAGTTAAGTATTCTTTATGTAATCTTTTCTAATATCAGCACTTTTACCATCAATAAACCTTGCTAAGCGTTTACTGTGCCTTCTTGACACTTTAGAAATTGTAAACACACCTTTGTCAGTCTTGATCATAATTGAATTGTTAAATAATTTTCGTACAGATACTGCTGTAAGTATGTCATGGTAGCTTATCTCTATTTCTGTTTTAAGAACAACTCCCCTGCTAATAAAAATTACTTTTTTATTTGTAGCTGCTAGTATACCAATTAAATCGCTGTATGCACCCTTAGCCATTCTTAGAACTTTCTCATCTCTGCCTAAATGCTGGGCTAGTCTCATAACTGATTTTGACTTAGCCAAATTAATAATCTCATCTTTATTTCTGAAGTTCGATGGTTTCTCTAGTACTTGTCTAATTTTTTGCATATTTAAGCCTAGTATATATCTAAAGCCCAGAATTGGCGAATTAGCTTTTACTTATTATTTACCGCAGAAGACCCAATCTTGCTTTTAAGTCGGTCTACTCTGTGATTTAATTTATTTCTCCTACGTTCTGCTCTTACCCCCTTTCTGTCATATGCATGAGCTAAAAAGCCTAATATACTCCTCTTTTTATCAATTTTAGCTCGCTTAGCCTCAACCGCACTCTTTCTTTCTCTAGCACTTTTTAATCTGTTTCTTAGACTAGTGTTCTTAAGTCTCTCCATGTTAGCTAAGGATCTCTTTATCGTCTAAGATTTCTGTTTTATAAGCCCAAAAAAGATAAATTAGTGTCGTTAGCCCATAAAATACCCACAACAGTTTAAGCCAACCACTTTGTAAATGTTGGCCAACTTGTAACCCATGCACGTAAACCAGTATAAAAGCCGCCCTGTTGAAGGCTCTTACGTATTGCTGGTTATTTACAATAATTGAGGAATTTTTAAATTTATCTACAACTTCATAAGCCAAAAACACTATTAGTGCTATTAAGCCAAATATAATAAATATTTTATTATTGCTACCTGAATAATCTAAGAAACTAGTGTCTTGGCTCAAAGATTTGTATATCAACAAGCCTGGATGCAGGATTATTAATGCCAAAACTATTCGACTGGTGATTGTATAGAAAGTTTTATAGTCAAACATCTTAGGTCTAGTTTTTTTAAGATATGCAACCATTAGGTGAAACCACATCATCGTAAAGGCAAATAAGCCCAAAAGCGGAAAAACGCTATAAAAACTCAAGCCTGACAGCGACCAGCCTCTGCCGTCTAGCCAGTATATAAAACTTGGAGCTAGAAAAACTATCTGTACTAAGTAAAGCCAATTTAATGATTTTTTCATTCATCTACAGATTACCATACTAGCTAGAATTTATTAACAATAGTTATAAGTTATAAAGTATATTTAACTGAATTTAATAAGTGTGTAATAATATAAGTTATATGAATAAATCAATAATCGGATCACTGATAGTTGTAGTTGCCATTGTTGCATCTATTTTTGCTGTATCTAATAATAGTACTGACAATAATAACGCTAGTATCGATGAATCCAGCACATCTAGCCCAAGCAGCGAGACAACAGCCAGCGGTACTGAATTTAGTGTCAGCGAAGTCCAAACACACGATAACGAAAACGATTGTTGGACATATATTGGCAACAAAGTTTATGACATAACTCAATACATCCCTCGGCACCCTGGCGGTGATGACATACTACTAGCTTGTGGCGCTGATGGTACGACTCTTTTTGAACAAAGAAGAACCCAGGACGGCGAAAAGGTTGGATCTGGTCTTGAGCATAGTTCAAACGCCACTTCTCAACTAGAAAGATACCTTAAAGGAAACTTAAGTCAGTAAGTGGAGTTGATTGAAGAAAAGCTAAGAACTTGGGCAGACGGCTTAATAAGCCTATTGCCTAATATAGTCATAGCCGCTTTAGTAATCATAGTTGCTTTTTTTATAAGTAAACTAATAAGAAAATATACAAGAAATCTTGGCAGTAGGGTTTCCAACAATAAAGCGGTCGTAAACCTTATATCAACCGTGGCGTATATTGCGACGATACTAATCGGCCTGCTAACAGCTCTAAATATAGTAGGTTTGGGTTCAGCGGCCACTTCAATGCTAGCTGGGGCTGGAATAATAGGCATAGCCTTAGGTTTTGCCTTTCAAGACATTGCAGCTAATTTTATATCTGGCGTTATATTATCGATCCAAAGACCATTTAAGATCGGTGATATAATTAAAAGTAAAGATATCTTTGGTAAAGTTATAGAAATCAGTATTCGATCAACAGAAATAGACAACTTACAAGGAATAAGAATTGAAATACCAAACAAAGAAATTCTTCTGAACCCTCTGCGAAACTATAGTAAAACTATGGGTAGACGAGTCGACTTAAAGCTTGGTGTGGCTTATAATTCTGACTTAGATAAAGTTGAAAAACTAACTACTGAAACAGTCGAGTCAATGTCAGAAATAGATAATGATAAAAAAGTAATATTCAATTATACTGAATTTGCCGACAGTTCCATAAATCTAAATGTGAGTTTTTGGGTCGATAAGAACGAAGAGCTCGACTTTTTAGATGTTAAGAGTAAAGTAATAAAGGAAATAAAGTCAGCTTTTGATAAAAATAATATTGAGATTCCATTCCCAATTAGAACACTGGTTAATAAAAAATAATGGGTAAGATAACTAAATTTTTAAAATTTACAAAAAAAGCTTCGCCTATTGTAGCTGAGGCGGCTAAAATTGCAGCAACAAATAAAAAGTCAATTAGTAACAAAGACCAGCACCTAGAGCTACTACGTTCAATAGACGAAAAATTAGCGAAACAAACATCCAAAAAAGAAAATTTTAAACTGGGGGTAATCCGGGGTCTAGGTACAGCCATTGGGGCTACTGTCGTAGCGGCTATCGCTCTAGCATTGGCATCTTCCGTCATTGATTCTGTAGATGATGTGCCAATTATTAAAGATATCATTGACAGCACCAACCTAGATGAAGCAATTGAGGATACAAACTAAAAAAATGAATCTGGCAATTTACATACCTGGCCTAGGGCAAGAAGATACCGTTGAAAAACAACGTAAAATAGTAAAAAAATGGCGTAATGACAATCTTGATACTATATTTTTAGAACCAAAATGGCTAGATCAGTCTGAATCTTTTGAGGCCAAGTTAAAAAGACTTATTAAAATAGTTGAAGATATTGATCATAAAAAATTTAAAAGAATAACATTCTTTGGAACTAGTGCTGGTGGAACCTTGGGTTTAAACCTATTTAATAAGTTTACTGATTGGGAGAATACGTATTTTGTAGCAGTTTCGGGTAAGATAATTGGCCCAGAGTTAATTGGAAAGACGTACAGCGACCCCCACCCTGCCCTTATACCTTCAGTTAATGAAAGTGTTAGGATTATTGCAGATGAGTTAAAAATTGATCGAAAAAAACGTATTACATCAGTAGTGCCGCTTTTTGATGAAGTTGTTAATAAAAAATGTATGAAGATTGACGGTGCAACACATAAAAGACTTTGGGTACTTGGACATATTCCAAGCATTGCCTTAAGTATAACTTTACTTAAAAATAAATATATCTAAGAGCCTGATACAACTTGTGTTAATATAGCTTCATGAATAAAACAGCAAAAAAACAAGAAGAATTCTATACACCAGGAGTTTGTAATATCAACCCACCAGAAGTAGCATACCGTAAAAAAGTTGGAATGTTTCTTGGATACGCAAGTATTGCTGTAATTGTTTTATCGGTAATATTTTCTGCCCCTGTAATTGTTGGTGCATTAGTTTTTATATTAGTATTCTTGTCTGCCGTTAGCCTTTTGCAGGCAAAAAATAGTTTTTGTGTGGCCTATGGCGCTTCGGGCAAATTTAACTCATCAGATGAATATGCAGCTACTGAAGAAGTAAAGGATGTAGAAAATCGACGCAAAGATAAGAAAAAAGCTAATGTAATCTACGGGCAGTCTATCTTTATTGCAATATTTGTTTCTATAGCTACAATTTTTGTAATAAGTTTTTAATTACAAAAAATAGTTTTTCATTTCACCTTTAATATGTCTCGTTTAGTAATCTTAATTTTGCTAGATAATGCTGAAGCACGTCTACATAATAAGAGTTGACACAGCACATTTAATCAGCTACCATAAGCATATTAACAGCGTGTGAAAAAGCAGTTAACATAAAAATTAAAAAAGATTATTAGTATTATTCTTAGTCAATCTCAAGAAAGGCATTAAATATTATGCTGAAAAAACAAAATAGAAGTTATAAAAAGCGTGATCAAATTGGAAATATTTATCCTGAGGGAGATAATCTAAATATCACAGGTGAGAGAAATTCAATTAAGTTTGCTTCTCTGGCCGGTGTTATGATTGCTGGGATGTTTGGACTTATAGGAGCTATTAAAATTTTAGAAGTTAGAGCAGAGGTCCTTCAGCCTGATTCCAACCCAACATTTCCAGCGCTTACCTGTGAAGCTTCGTCATCTGAACTTGATTGGTCTAGCGGAGTAATAACATCCGGAACCACCATATCAGGAAGAAGAGAAAATACCGCAGCAGAATCAAGTCTTACTTTTGGACTAGAAGACGCTGTGATACAGTGGACGAGGTCCGATGGTGTAGTCGCTACCGGAACCGTAAACACTACTCAGACTACTGCCCCGCTTGGTTCGGGCTACTTCAGGCCTGGGACCTTTTTGAACGAAGGAGTATGGGTATTCTATGGGCCCATACCTACTAATGCTAACTCACATCCTACATATGTACCTGCGGCAATCAATAACGGTGATGTGTACGTGTGGGATATATCATTTAGTGAGCCAATCAATGATTTAGTGATAGGCTCTCAAGACATAGATGGTACAGGAGGCGAGTATAATGATGCATCAATAATAACAGGATATCTTGGTACTAACACAGTCCCGGCAACTATATATTCTGGGACAAATGTTGCATACTCTTCAATAGGTGCTAACACGCATAGATTTGATCAAACTTTGAACGCTAATGTTCCTCAGTCTGACCCGAGCGTTGCCGCATTACTGCATTTTGATACTCAATGGGTAGACAAAGTAACTGTTGAATATGATGCCTTCACCTCAGTAGCCACTACCATGGATGGAACTGCCCCGGGGATAACACTTAGTTTAGATGAGGGCTGTCCGCCAATTGGTGTAAGTAAAGATGCCACTAGTGTTACCACTAATCCAAATGGTACATATTCTGTACAATACACGGTTAATGCAAAAAATACAGCTGATGTCGATCTGTTTGATCTTCAACTTACGGACGCACTGCCGTATACACAGTCAGATGTAATATCTGCTAGTTTGAGTCCAGTCAGCGGCTTAACAGCTGGTGATCTAAACACCAGTTTTGATGGTTATGGTAATACAGAAATACTCGCTGGCGGAGCAAACTCGAACTTCACACTAGCAAACACTGAGACTATTTCTTTCACCATAGATTTAGTATTACAACAAAATGCTGCCCCAGGAATCTACAATAATCAAGTAGAGGTATGTGGGAAAATATCTGAGCTGGGTTCTCAGTCTGTGTGTGATCTTTCAGACGACGGTGTAAACCCAGACCCAAGTGATACAAACGGTTCAGGCGGTACTGATGATCCAACTCCAGTAAGCCTAATTTTGCCAGCAGTGGATCTGGAGCTTAGCAAGTCTATAAGTCCAATTAAAAATGCTTACAAAATTGGGGAAACAGTAACTTACCAAGTCAGTATAGTTAATCAGGGCGCGCGTGATGCAACTGGAGTAATAGCAGAAGATGCACTGCCAGCTGGCTTAAGTTTCGTGAGTGCAGCTGCTGATCAAGGCAGTTATAATTCAAGTACAGGAGAGTGGTCAGTGGGCACCATTGCAATTGGGAACCAAGCAAATCTATCTATAACTGCTACTATTGTAGATGGCTTCACAATAACAAACCTTGCTCAAATAATAGCCACTAATGAAACTGACATTGACTCTAATCCAAGTGAAGACGAAAACACTGACGACTTAGGCGATGGTAACCCTGACGATGATGAAGATGAGGTAACCATCACAGTTCATAGACCAGATATTCAACTAAACAAAGCTTCGACCTTCAATGACGAAAATGGCGATACTTATGCCCAGGTAGGCGAAACCATAAGTTATACTTTTGTAGTGACTAACACCGGAAACATAGTTTTAACTAATGTTTTAATCAACGATCCTTTAATAGAGGTGATTGGCGGGCCAATAGCTATTATGAATCCAAGCGACATAGATAGTTCCACTTTCACAGGTTTATATAGCCTTACTCAGGCGGATATAGACAGAGGCTATGTAGAAAATACGGCTGTAGTTTCTGGCCAAGATACACTTGATGAAACAGTTGAAGATACTAGCGACTCTAATAACCCAGGTGGTGATGAATCCACTGAAACACCAGATGGTGAAGGTAGCTCAGACGGTGACCCAACGAATGATCCAACTATAGAAGTTTTGAAGCAACCGGTAGCGAACCTATCAGGTGCGGTTTGGAACGATTTAGACGAAGACGGAATCATAGACACTGACGAAGCCCCATTTAATGATGTGTTGGTAGATTTGCTAGATAAAGACGGTAATGTCATAGCTACCACAACAACAGATAGTAACGGTGAGTACGAGTTTACAAATATTCTAATAGGTGAATACCGAGTGCGGATAAGCCCACCGGAAGGTTATGAGCAAACATATGATAATGATGGTGTTGAAACTGCCCATATAATCTTTGGGGTAATACTTGGATCAGGAGATAACAAAATTGATCAAAACTTTGGTTACGTTACAGATGGCTTAGCTGATACTGGAAGCACTGTTACCTACTTAGGAATATTAGTTGGTATAAGTATTTTAGCTATAGCTACTACATTAAGTTCAATGAAAACTACACTTAGACTGAAAAGATAGAAATATTAACCAAAATATGATTCTGTAAGTAATCTCCTTTCACAAATATCTTCAGCCATTAATATTGCCTGGTGAACTATAATGCAGCAAGTCTATGCTGAAATGATGTGTTATTGGACTTCGTTAAGCTGATTTCTCGCGATCCTATATCAGGAGCAGCTTAGTTCAAAACTAGACGGCTAGACCTTTGGGGAAGAACCGGCCGTTTTAAGAAGTTCGCTATGTAGCTTCAAAACTTCATTGCCATTTTTATGCAAAATAATTATAGCAGGATTTTCTTCAGTTCCGTTCCTTACTATGCGGCTACCTTTAGAAACTATTTCTGTTTTCTCCTTATGCATTTCTAATACCTCGCCTTCTGCAATACCAAAGCCCCATTTCCAGGCAACATGATCACCTACTTTTAGGTCCATTTATTTACATACCCTTCTATGTCAAACTTACGTTTTAGCCCGCCGTAATTCATATAGCGAATCTTGCCAAATACTTCCCGTTCAAACCAAGCCCTGTCATGTATGCCAGCAATCGACCACATGATACCAGTGTAGCCGTTTGGGTCGCCGCCATCGATTGAGTATTTATCATTTAAATAGACCGCTATTTCTATAGCTTCTTTTGGATCTTTCGACCATTCTAAAATCTTCTTAGCCCAATACATTCGCATGTAACCGTGCATCTTACCTGTTTGCATCATTTCTTGCTGAGCAGCATTCCAGGCTGGGTCGTGAGTTTTGGCTTGTTCCCATTCATCTTGAGAATACAGGTATTCTCGGTCATCTCCCTTGTGCTGGTTAAGAGTTTTTATAGCCCAGGGCTTAGCACCAGCTAGATTGTCGTAGTTGGCATTATAAAAACAATAGTTATCAGCCAACTCTTTTCTTACTATAAGCTCTTCTAGTAAAGCGTTTATACTATCTTGTTTTGTTGGCTTGCCTTCATATGATGCTAGCTTGCCTTTTATAAAAAGTAGTGGTGGTTGGTCTGATTCTTTAATAAGCTCTAGGGCAATTCTTTGTGCCGATATTTGTCCAAAGTGTAAATACGGACTAAGATTGGACTGCCCGTCTTCCGTCGGAATATTTCTTTGTGATGCATATGTGCTTAAGCGTGTTTTTATAAAACTCTTCAACTTCGTTTTGGCCGCAGCTTCACCAGATTTATAATCTATATTAATATCATTATTAGTTAGTCTGCTGATTACTTTTTCGGTATCTTTCCAGCTTTTTGAGTATTTAGATAGATCTATCTTACTTAATTGCTTTTTAAGTTTCGGTGGTTCAGTTAGCCATTCTTCCAAATTTTTATGTACCTTGTTACGAATAGTGTAGGCTGCAAATTCTTCTTTATCACTTAAAACCCAAAGCGGAATTATATTATGTGCATCCACAACCTTACAGCTAACCTCAACCTTAGCGGCAATCTTTTTTTGTACTGCTCGCACTCCTGATAGCGGGTTAAAATCAAAATAGACTGAAGCCACTTTTGTCTGCTCAACAAAATCTACAATGTTTTTTAAAGGGTTACCAATCATTAAAACAAATTCAATATTCAAATTCTGTAGATCTTGCTTTACCTGTCTTAAACCCTCTATCATAAATTGATAATGTTCCCTTGAGCGTACACCGGTTTTTTCAAGCAAGTTAAAAACTACCGCAAGCGGGAGATCTTTTGCTAATGCTTCTTGTTGGGCGAATAATAGAGCATGATTATCTTGCACACGTTGATCACGGCTCATTATATAAACAACACAATTACCATCTACAGTACTTAGATTATCGTTTAAATTAGCTACTCTTTTACTGTTCATAGCATTATTTTACCTGTCCGCAGCAAAAATAACTACCGCGGTGAGAATGATTTAATTAAAATCGTCTAGTTACTCATATGGTCGTCACCGTGCATATCATCACCGTGCATACCATCGCTATGATCCATTGAGTCTTCTGAGTGATCTTCTAAGTCTTCTGAGTGACCCATAATTTCTACTTCATCGGCGACAACAACTCCATCAACAGAATAGTCTTTGTGGTCATTTGTATTCAGTGTGACTTTAACTTTTTGGCCAGCGTCAAGTTCACCTAAATAAAAGTTATTTGAATAAAGTCGAGTTTGCTTAACATCATCAATGTATAAATGAGCGTGGCCTTCTCCTTCAATATTATCTGATGAAGCGTTTTCAGGCGAGAACTCAAAATTAGTAGTTGTAAGTTTTAAATTGTAGCCTTTTTTAGCATCTTTATTAACTGCTACGCTTACCGTAGGAGCATCGTCAGTCGCTACTTCAAATGGTTCGTGGCTGCTATGACCGTCATGACTATGATCATGGCTATCATTGCTATCATGTTCGCTAGTTTTTTGTTCAGCTTCATTCCCGTTTGCGGTAGCGCTACCTATTCCGTAACCTGCGCCTAGGCCTATTACTGTTGCTATTATTGCTACTGTAAATATATTTTTCATTTAGTCACCTTAACTATATTAGTTTGATATTTTTTACTAGTGTATAATATCGCAAGTGAAAAAATCTGTAAAGAATACTGAACATAAATTAACTAATTTGCGAAAAAACATTAGATTCTACGTTCTTGTTTCCGCTATTGTTTTTAGTATTTTAGTTTTGCGTTTGGTTTTTATCTTTACGAAAGTGATGTTTTAAGAAAAACTCGGTTACAGCAACAGTATGGTTTTATCTCAGTTATATATCTTTATTTTGCTCTTTTAATTAGCCCTGTATACACAATATGGCAAAAAGCACCTTACATAAAACAGGTTATTAAATCACGGCGCTCCCTGGGAGTTGCTAGTTTTTATTTTGCCGTACTGCACTCGGTAATAGCATTTTTTGACCAGCTGGGGGGTTGGTCAGGAATTTCATTTTTAGAAACTAATTACATTCAAGGTTTGGTGCTTGGACTTATTGGTTTAGTAATTATGGGTGTTCTTAGCCTTACTTCATTCGATTATGCAGTAGATAAACTTGGCCTAAAAAAGTGGAAGATGCTGCACCGTTTTATTTATGTTGGGCTGGTGTTAATCATGCTACATATTGCACGCCTTGGTTCACATTTTGCAGACCTATACGACAAGCTGCCACAAATTGTATTTTTGGCATTGCTGGCTTTAGCGTTATTGGAATCTATAAGAATATATGTAAAAAATAGTCATAATTTACCAAAGTTTTTGCAAAATAATATAGTACCGTCGTTGTTAGCAATTGGCGTTATATTTTTAGGGGGCTATTCGTACGGGACCTCGACTAACCCATTTAACTACGCCAGTTGGTTTGTTCATAGCCGAGAAAATGCCGGTGAAAAAAATAACGCTCCAAACAGTAACCGTGAAGACGCAGAACGCTTTAACTTACAGCTAGTCAACACAACAGAAACTGCAAATAATACAACAGAATTTAGCTACAGGCTTGAAAGCCAATACGGTGCAAAGCAAGTTAAGAGTTTTGTGCCTTATGCTAAAGGATCTGGTAGAGTTTATATTCTAGCTGATGATTTTTCTGATTTTATAACTAGCACTTTAAAAGAAGATGATGGTATTTTAAAATTTGATTTTAAAGTCGATCAATCAAAAGGTTATCGGTTATATTTCGAAATAGCACCACTTGGTTTTCCATTACAGACAATAGGTACCTCATATAATTCAGAAGTTAGTTTCTACAATGGCAAAGACGATTTGCCGCAATCTTACACCATTGACGGTATTGATTTAGAGCTGACTCGCAGTGAACTATCTAAACAAGAATTTGCACTGGACCAACAGCGTATTCAACTAAACTTTAAAGATTCTGAAACAGGTGAACCCTTCAGGCAACTGCAGCAAATCGATACAGGCTATACTAGTATTTTAATGGTCAACGAGCGCACTTTTGAAAACATTGTCCTAGATCCAGTGCAAGACACGTTTTCTATTGAAGATTCAAAAGCTGGCCCATTCTTACGTTATGATCTTGATCAGCCCGTTTTTAGGGGTACACCAGTCGGTGATTACAGAGTTTTTATTAGATACAAAGCCAAAGATAAAGAACAAACCGTGCAATTTAAGGTAGGATTAAATAATGAAAACTCTTAGTATTGCTATACTTTCATTATTAACAATGTTCATATCGACTAATATGACTTATGCCCACTCACTTCAAAACGATGAGATTCTGGGTGTAGTTTTACATATCGACCCAGCCGATGACCCAATAATTGGCGAGGAAGCAGTTCTGTTTTTTGAATTTAAAAGTAAGTCAGGTGAATTTGAGCCCAGAGACTGCGAATGCACAATAAATATTGATCTTGAAAATGACAGTATATATTCTGGGCCACTTTTTGAAAGACAACATATTACAAACGAATTTGGTTTCACCAACGCCGTAATCCAATATATTTTTAATAAACCAGGCGATTACTTAGTGACTATAAACGGTTCTGCAATAAACGAAGCTGATTATGAAGATTTTGAATTTAGTTATGACGTACCAGTTTACAGAACCTCTGCTGGATCCAGAAGTATACCGCTTGGCTTAATAGCAGCTGTACTATTCGGAATTGCGGGATCGTTTGGATTATTTTATTCGAAAAAATCTAAATAAAATATCAACTCTGTTAACTACGTACTGTAGTTAAATATTAAACATAGCGTAATGCCATATTAGCGTAGCCGCGGTGTGTAAGCGCCTACAGCGGAAGCTGGTTGGTGCTATTTGGCGCGAGCTTTGCAGATTATCTGATTAAGAATATATGCTACCGAATGTTCGCGGTAGATTTATTACTTCATTTAATGCTATATATATAGTTTTATACTCTGGTAAACAGCAGCTGAGAATATGATGATTATGTCTAATTTAGTAGGGCGAGACTGGCTTGTCTGTTACGGTTTGTACTTATAAAGCTAGCACGTTAGTGTAGCTGGCTTGAGTCTCGTGCGTACAGCTACTAGCTAGCTCAGATAAATTATTTATCTGAGTGCTGGCGGCTACTTCTTTTTGAGTCAGTGTACATTACCAGTGAAGCAAGTATAATTGCAGTTGAACCCGTTAGCATTAGACCAAACTGAGTGTTACCTGTCTGAGCCAATATTTCAATTTGTAAGTGATCCGATATACCATCACCGTTTGTATCGCCTAGTGAGTACTCTTCGCTGTCAGGTATTCCATCGCCGTCTGAATCTTCGTCTAGATAGTCAGGTATTCCATCCCCGTCGGTGTCTTTATTATCTTCTTCGCTGTCAGGTATTCCATCGCCGTCTGAATCGTTATCTACCACTGCATCGTCAGAATCTGTAGGATTAGGCAAAGGATTGCCCTCGCTGTCTGTAGCTAGATTGCCTTCAGCGTCTGTAGGATCACCGATTACACTGGCTGTATTAATGTAAATACCCTCTAGGGTACTGACCTCTATATCAGTGACACATGTCACTACGGCTCCAGGAGCTATTGGTCCGGCTAGGTCAGCACATTCGATGCTTGTTAGAGTTACGTCGTCGCTTGGGTCTGTTGGTGTACCGGCGTCATCTACTATTGTAGCGTTGGTTAGGTAGGTTCCTCCTGTGTTGGTTACTAGGTAAGTAAAGGGTATTAGACCATCCACTCCTACGTACACTTCTCCGTCAGGAGCATCACCCGCTGTCTTGACTATTTCAATGGCTGGATACAGTACTACCGCATCGTCATTGTCAGTTGGGTCTTCAAATAGTGGCATTGGGTCGGTAGATGAGCCGTTTGGTGTGTCGTCTTCATCGTTAGGGATACCGTCACCATCAATGTCGTCGTCTTGTGAATCTGGGATACCGTCGCCGTCGGTGTCTGGTTCGTCGGTGTACTCTGTACCGTTTTCGTCGGTTGGTGTTGCTGTTGTGCCGGCAGTATTGGTGTAGTTACCATCAACTACTTCAAGGGTTACTGTACAGATTACTGTATCACCTGGGGCTATTGGTCCGGCTAGGTCAGCACATTCGATGCTTGTTAGAGTTACGTCGTCGCTTGGGTCTGTTGGTGTACCGGCGTCATCTACTATTGTAGCGTTGGTTAGGTAGGTTCCTCCTGTGTTGGTTACTGTGTAGGTGAATGGTACTGGTCCGCTTGTAGGAATGATGTAGTCATCACCATCTTCTGCTGTACCGGCTGTTTTAACTATCTCTATTGCTGGTGGTAATACAACTGTAGCTGGGTCGTCGTCTTCAGGCTTCTCTATTGGGTTACCTTCTGGGTCGGTTAGCGGGTCTCCGTTTTCATCGGTTGGGTCGGCTGTTGATCCGGCATTGTTGCTGTATGGTGAGTTGTCTAAGTTTACTGGCAGATCAAGTGTACAGGTTACTACACCTCCAGGAGCTATTGGTCCGGCTAGGTCAGCACATTCGATGCTTGTTAGAGTTACGTCGTCGCTTGGGTCTGTTGGTGTACCGGCGTCATCTACTATTGTAGCGTTGGTTAGGTAGGTTCCTCCTGTGTTGGTTACTGTGTAGGTGAAGGTTACCATGCCTGGAGTTGGGTTGACGTAGGTTGTGTCATCAGCTGCATCGCCCGCTGTCTTGACTATGCTTGTGCCGGGGTAGATAGTTGTTGCTGGGTCGTCATCGGTTGGGTTGCCGAACAATGGGTTGCCGTCATCGTCTTCCTCTTGATCGTTAGGTATCCCGTCGCCATCAGCATCATCGTCTTCATCGTTAGGGATACCGTCGCCATCAATGTCGTCGTCCTCACTGTCGGGTATACCGTCGCCATCGGTGTCTCGGTCTGGGTCATCTGCGTTGTTGTACGGATTACCGTTTTCGTCGGTTGGGATACCTTCAGTGCTTGCAGTGTTCGTGTATATAGGGTTGTCTACGTCAACGTCTAGCGTGCAGGTAACTGTGCCATCGGGTGCTACTGGTCCGGCTAATCCTGCGCATTCTGTGCTAGTTAGAACAATGTCATCGGTCAAGTCGCTTGGGGTGCCCAAGTTATCTGTAATTGTAATATCGCTTAGGTTGGTACCACCTGTGTTAATTATGGCGAAGTTAAAGGTTACTGTACCGTCTTCGTTTCTAACCAAAGTTTCACCGTCGGCTGCTGTACCGGCTGTTTTAACTAGATCAATAGCTGGTGAGACAATAACTGCTGCTGGGTCGTCGTCGGTTGGGCTGTCTATACCTGGGATTGGATCACCGTCATCATTGGTTGGTGTACCGCTTGTTGCAGCTGTGTTGGTGTATGGGCTGTCTTCATTAGCTATATCTATGTCTAGAGTACAGGTGATGGTGCTAGTTGGGGTTAGTGGTCCTACTAGGCTTGGGGTACATTCTGCGTCGGTTAAGACAATGTCGTCGCCCGGGTCGGCTGGTGTACCGGCATCGTCAGTTACGGTGATATTACTTAAGTCTGTGCCTCCATCGTTTTCAATGACGTAGGTGAAGGTAGTCGTGCCTTCTGGGTCTAGGACGAATAGTTCACCATCAGCTGCTGTGCCAGCTGTTTTAGTTATCTTAATGCTTGGGTTGGCTACGACTGTAAGCGGTACGCCGGCTTCATCGTCATGAGTATCGGTACCTGAGGTTAGGTCGGCATCGGGCTCGGAGTCGTCAGCGTCGTCACCTGAAGTGTTATCGTCTGGATTAGAGTCTATGTCTGATCCAAACTCACCCGCTCCGTCATCGGTAACTTCTGCAAAGTTGAAAACTGGGTCTGTAATGTTATCTGCTGTAATTATGTAGGTTACTACTACTGATTCGCTGTCGCCTGAGTCTAGCGCTCCTACTGCCCATACTGGGTCAGTGTAGGTGCCGGCTGTTGGCGTAGCGTTAGAGTCGTAGGTTAAGCCGGTTGGTGAGTCTGTCACCTCAACGTCTGGAGCTGTGTCTGGGCCGTTGTTTACAACATCTAGCTTAAACTCTACCTCTTGGCCAAGAACAAATGGTCCGGTAGTCAGCAAAGTCTTATCCAGTTCTACATCGAAAGAACTCAATCTGTAACCAAAATCAACATCAAGCCGGTCTTGAACACCTGTGATATTACCAGTTACGGCATCAGCCTCTTGGTTCAAAGTAAATATAGACGAGTTATTAGCTGCAGCTAAGCCATCATCTAGGTCATAGGTCTGGATACTTAGTGGGTTTATTACATCTATTCGGAAGTCTCCTTGCGGTAGATTAATAAATTCGTAATTTCCAAATCCATTAGTTGTAGTTGTGTACGGGCTCAAAGTTACACCCATAGTGCTCTCGTAAACAGCCAGATCAGCTTGAGTTATTACTACATTGTTATTTGCAGGGTCAACATACAAGTTATTTCCAGCAGAATCAAATATTTGTAGCTGCTGACCAGCAATTGGTCCGTCAGTACCATTGACTGTTCCATCATCGTCGTAATCCCACCATACTAAATCACCAACTGTACCCCAAACAGGCGTTGTAGTCGCATCCTGAGATATTACATTCAAAGATATCTCAGGGATTCTACCGCCAAAACTGTTCGTGTAAACATCACCAATATTAGGTGAATTTGCCCAATCAACTACCTGTACACCGTTAGCATCCGTTGTATAGACTGGATCACCACCCACATTACCTGCCGGATCTAGAGTAATGTTTACAGTCTTACCTCCAGTAGTAGGTACTGTAGGTGCTTCAAACCGGACAGCCGTAACATCTATTGGAGCGACAGTACAGTCTGTAGCTACATTTAGCGGCGAGGCACCAGTAGTACAAGGCTGCCAATTTGCACTATAAGTACCCGCAGGAAGTCCGTCAGGCAATAAATTATTATTATTTATATAATCCTGGTAGCAAATATCTCCTGGAGCAGGTATGTAACCCAACGGCTTATTGCTTGCTGCACATGGGTCCAAGTTTAAAGTAGCAGGATCTTCATCGGTTACCCAGAATATCTCACCATTTGAGAATGTTGCTTGAGTGAACTCATAGTACCCACTCATATCTGTTGCTGGCTCACGCTCTGATTGCACGCCACCTATTGCGGTAGCTGCATCCCCATTAAAAGGTAGTATGTCTATAAATTCACCGCCAGTGTAACTTTCGGCTCCTAGGTTTTTATAGGTCAACTCAAAGGTAAACGGCTCGTTTACATTATATACTTCTTGGGTTACTTGTTTAAGCACATCAAACCCAAACTTAGGAAGTATGGTTAGTCTGTAACTTGCTGATACATTGTCGCCCACGCCATCGCCTGAATCTTTAATTCCGTCACCGTCGCTATCAACGGTAAATCGATCAGCTGCAATGCCTCTAGCTATAAAGGTTGCTGTGTTATTAAAATTACCACTAGTTAACGTAGGGTCTACTTGAACTTTGTAGCGAATTTGTGGCATTTGTTCTCCGGAATCGATTGAACTAAAGCTCCATGTAATTGGGTCCTGAGCTCCAGGTGTTGGCGAGCTAGTTAATACAACATCTGGATTAGATGCTATATATGCTGCGTGGTTCATCCATGTTGCACCACCGTCAACACTGAACTCCTCTGTGCCTCCTATATAATCAGTACCGGGAGGTAAATTATCTACTACTGAGCCTGTTTCACTTGAACTCCACAATCCAAAAACCGTTGGAGTAATTTGAAACTGCACTATATCACCGCCTCTTACAACTTTAACTCCTTCAGGAACTGTCTTCTTTCCTACTGAAATACCCGAAGGTACAAGGATATTTCTGTCAGCAGAGTATATATTATATCCAAAGTTGACCGCATTTGGGTCATGCTCAGTATCGTTGCCATTATCTTGCCATGGGTTCCAGGCGTTATTATCTGCAGCTATAGTATATCTAGCATCAGCAAAATTTGGCATGTAGTCTTTTGGTCCGTAACCAGTGGCATCAGGCCTTACCTTAACATCGTAAATTGTTGCCACATAAGTGTTTTTAAAGTCTACAGCAGCATCTCCGTCAGCTATCAATTTTGTGACATCAAGAAGATAATCCATTCTTATTTTTTGCACTCCAGATGTTCCGTCCGTAGCAGCAGGAACCATACTATAGTCCTCATACCAGTCAACCGGATTACCGGGGTTAGATTCTACGCCATTTATGTCTACTATGTTAACCTGACCGTCTCCATCGACATCATCCTCGCAGGTTGTATTATCTAGGTCGGCTAATGAACCAGTACCATTAGGTACAGCACTGTATAAATTTGTTATGTACTTACCGGCATCATAGTAAATAAGCTCGCCGGCTCCACCGCCCCAGCTTCTTCCGGACGGATTAGCAAAGACCCCGCCTCTAGGATATGTAGCATTAACTGGTCGATCATAATGAGTTGCAACCATAACACCACCTACTTGAGCATGTAGTGGCCACTTATCATACGCCGGGACTCCTACGAATTCATATTGCGTAGTGTCAATCTTGTCGCATATCTGTGATCTACCGCCATTTATCCGCCTATAGTCATACAAAACCATTGCCATCGGCAAAACTTCGTTCTTGGCTCTGAGCTGGTCGGCAATCTTCGGGTAATAAGTTGTGTTATCTGTTGTTCGCTGGAAGGTCTTTCTGTAAGTCCAGCTACCTGGTCTTGATACCGTTAGCAGGCCATTAGTTGCATTATCAGAATTAGAAGTATTCTGATCAGGGGTACCAATACCACCTGGCTCAACACCTGTTCCGTAATTATCTAGATTACTACCAGCCGCATCTTCTGTGGACTGTGGAGAGAAAACTCCAGGTGTATTAGTTGCTGTGTCTAGATACTGGGCCTCGTTAACATGAAAATATTGACACGTTCCTGCTGCACAAGTCTGATGGCTGTCTACATCTGATTTTGGAATCCATATCCCGATACGAACATTAAACAACGAACCATTAGAGTCAGGATCGCGTGTATCTATATTATCGAGATCTAGGTAAAAATTGGGATCATTGACGCCGTCTGGTGCAAAGGCTGGCCCTGTCCAGTCAAATGGGTAATTTGTCTGCGTACATACCACTGAAGCTCCAGCTCCATTATTTCCGTTAAAAGAACATGGGGTATAACTAGCATCCCAGTCATACAATAGTGCACCTGCAGAAAGAGCACCGTCGTTACCGGTGCTGTCGTCAGTAAATATGTCTATTAAATCGTAATCTGCATCGTACAAAAAGCCATCACCGTCTGTGTCAGACTGTTCGTCTGGCGAATCTGCAATCATCGAACCTTTTTGATAAGTAGCTATAAAGTCATATTCAGCTAAGTAGCCGACTTCGCCGTTTGGACCTGACTTTTCATCTAGCTTAGGCCAAATTGGATTACCATCAGCATCAATGGCAAATCCTACCATTTCTTTTGTTAAATTAACCCTGAAGTCGGCTGTTACTAAAGCCTCTACTGGGTCATCGCTTGATATTGCTGATGTGCCATTGTTGCCGGTTGCAGCAGTGTTAGAAATCCCCTCTGCAGTTACTGCGGCGCCTACTATTGAGTCATTGAGAGTAGCAGCTGTTCCATCTGTAGAACTTCCCAAAACTCGCGAAGCTGGAAAAAACACTTTATTGGTACCTTCTCGCGCAAAGCCTAAATTACAAAACAGTGTTTCGTTTCGGCCATCACCATCTAGGTCTTGTAAGGATGATATAGGTGTTGCAAATAATGGGTCCACCTCGCATCCTGAAGGTATTTCAATCCATTCCTGGTGTATTGTTCCTGCAGGATCAGGTAGCTGCGTTGTTTGATTATAGGGCTGCAAGGTAACGGTTGATGTAAGAAAATCTACATCAGAGTCATTATTTGAAACCTCTACTTTATAGGTAACCGAGTCGCCCAAGCGCACAACATCATTATCAGAACAAGTGTCACTGCCTGCATGTCCCGGACCATCATTTCCATCATTGACAACAGAGCCATCAGTGAAAGTTCTTAATGTATCGAAAGTATTGCCCCCCGGACAATTGTCGTTACCGGTACTAGTGTTAAAGGGTTCGCTACCAGTCTTTTCAAGTTCTATAGTTACTTTTGTTACGGGCGAGGCTGCGAATACAATGCCCACAATCAATAAAGAAGATGCCAAACTTACCGCAAGACCATATTTAAAATTATTTCTCTGATTAAATTTGTTTTTTATAACCATAATACTAACCCCATTTATTAAAATTACCCACCACTAATAACTATAAGTCTACTTTAACTTAAGCGGTTTGTAAACCAATATCCTTACCATTTAACAAAGGTGCTTTATCAGACAATAAAATAATAATAACAAGCTAGTCAATGTGTAACACACGTAATAAAAATTAAAAATAATACAAATAAAATAGTACGGCCTTAATTCCAAATGAATCCCCCTGCAAACCTACGACAGATGCACCATTTTAAATCGCCAACTTTAAACTTTCACATCAAGTAGTGAAAAATTACTTGTTGTTCAACTCGTTGAATTTAGCCTTCATGGTAGGGTTATTGTAGGTAAGTTTTTTAATTGTTAGATCTTGGGCTTTATCGTTGGCAAGTCGAAGGTTGCGGTCGCTACTAATTAATGCTGCTTTGGTTTTTTCTAGTTGCTTAATGGTTTTGTCTATACCATCAATTGCATCGCTGAACTTACGGCCTGCTAGTTCGTAGTTTTTTGCAAAGCCAGTTTTAAACTTATCCATGTTTTCTTCAAAGTTGGTAATGTCAATATTCTGTTCACGCATCAATGCGAGTTCTTGTTTAGACTTTAGTGATGCCATGGCTGCATTGCGCAATAGCGTAATTATAAGTATAAAAAACTGTGGCCTAATTACATACATCTTGCGGTGGCGGTGCGACACATCAACGACGCCAGAGTTATATAGCTCGTTATCTGCTTCTAGCATGGTTACTAATACAGCATATTCACAGTTCTTATTATTTCGATCATTATTAAGCTTATCCAAGAAGTCTTCGTTCTTCTTCTTGGTGGCTGTTTCGTCACCTTCGTTTTTCATTTCGAACATTATGCTAATAATTTCATTTCCGTGCTGGTCATTTTCGCGGTAAATGTAGTCACCTTTGGTACTGCCCTTTTCTGACCCTTCGTTGTCCTTTTCAAAATAGGCATTCGGGAAAGCTGTTGGGCGTAGCTTATTAAATTCAATCTCACAATGTTGTTCAAGCGTTTCGCCAAGCATTTTTGTACTTAGCTTGGCCTTCATGTCTTTATAGCGTTCAATCAACTCATCTTTGGTTCTTAACTCATTTTCATACTTATCTTTGAGCGATGTTTCCAGAAGTTTTTGTTCATTATCTTTGTTCTCAAGCTTACTGTTAAGAGAGTCTCGTTCTTTCTCTAAATTACTTACGGCTTCGTTAAGTTCTAGCTTTTTCTCTGTTTCTGATGAATCAATCCTGGCTTGTAGCCTTACGATTTCAGCATCTCTTTTAGCTACATCAGCTTGCAGCTCATTCTTTGCATTTGCCTCGGCCAGCTTAACAGCACTATCTTTGTCTTTTTCTGCCATTTCAAGGCGTTCGTGTATTTCTTTCTCAAACTCCTGGTTACGGACTTGGCTTAAGATATCTGAATAACCCGCTTCATCTATCTTGAAAGCTTTGTTGCAGTTTGGGCATTTTATTTCGTTCATTATCTTGTATTGCCGTCGTTAATAGTAATTTTCTAAAATTGATTTTAATGATACATTTTTTTCGACAATATCACATTTAATTTCATCGTTAGATATCGCCTTAAAGTGAGCCTTGGCATATTTTATCTTTAGCTTTGCTTTTTCAGCTAAATCTAACGAATTTGCGTCTGTACCTTTTGTTTCTGCGATAAAGTACACGTGCTTAGATTTGTCTTTATGTTCAAGTACGATCGCCCAGTCTGGGCTATAATTTTCTAGTGGATTAGATATTTGATAACCATTGGGGCCTGACGGTAATTTTGCGTATATCTTAACTAGGTCATCAGATTCTAAGTTTTCTAAGAAGTCTTTTTCGGTATCTGCATCAGTTTTTAAAATATCAGTGATATGCCTACTTGGTTCATGGATATTATCACCCACCACGCCTGAACCAACTTCAACGTTAAATATATTGTCACTATGACTCTCGCCGGTAGTTATATACGTTACATTATCTGCACTTAGTCTAGATATTTCAGTTGATATAATTTTAACTAGCTGGCGAATAAAGTCTTCAGGATTCATCTTGAACTGTGCGAATATAGTAGGCTCCATTGCGGTAAGTATTTTTGCAACTGTGTTTCTTTTTATTGGTATTTTATCAGTTATTTCCTGCAATAAGTCGTATCTGTTTAGGCTTATGGTTGTGTCAATTTTTTGATCAGTACTTTTTGCACTATTTTTGTTCATCATCTCTAAATCAATGTCCATTGTTTTTTGCTGCTGGACTGTCGTAATACGTGCTCTCACTTTAGCAACTCGTAGCTGATTAATGTTGGCTAGTACATTCCTAGCCAGTTCGTCTTCATCAAAATTAACTACATACTGTGTTTTTTGCTTTAGTACCTGCCACATCTTTTGAAACTCTTTGTCTTTAAAGTTTTCATTTAGTTTAGCCTTGATGCTTTGCCAGTTAGTATTGTTGGCATTAGCTATTCTCACCAATTTTTCACCGTCAATAACACTCTGGATAACAACTTTAACATTTTGCTCATAACCTTTTAGTGTTTCAGGCATCTCAAGTATGTCTTCCTCCAAATCAAATTTAAGTTTTGAAGTTATTTCGCCTGAATCATCCATATAGCCATTTTCATTCAAGAAAATTCTCAATTTAGATTCCAATATATCTTTATTCATGGCTTCGTTACCATTAATATCCTGGAAATTAATAATCTTCAGTGCATCATTAAGAGTCTCTGGTCGTCTCAGATCATCCCGTATTTCTTTTTGCAGCTGCGTGGCAAAGTCTTTATAGGATTCGGTAGGAACAACTGTAAGCTTATTTATATTAAAGAAATCGTCTTCTAGAGTATGGCGGTCGAGTCGTGCACCCGTTCGGTCTACGCAAATTCTTAAACCTCGACCAATTTGCTGACGCAAGGTTGTTTCTGAAGAGCTATTTTTATGAAACATACATATCTGGAAAATATTTGGGTTGTCCCAACCTTCGCGCAAAGCAGAGTGAGAGAATATAAATCTAAGCGGGCTGACTCCTTTAAGATCAAGTAGCTTTTTCTTGTCACGCATAATTTCGTCATAAGCGTCTGTGTCGTCGCTGCCGCCCTGGTTTTTCTTATATTCAGAATCTTTAAAGTTGCCTGTTTTTTTATCTTTCGAGAAGTAGCCGTTATGGGTTTGTTCGGCAGTAATAGTATCTAAATACTTTTTATATTCAGGGTACAGCCCAAGCTCAACTTGGTTAACCGCTTGGCGATACTCTTCTTCAAAAATATCTGCTAATCGTCCGTTTCCTGCACCGTTATCGGTGTATACGCGGTAATCAGCAACTCTATCTAAAAAGAAAAGACTTAACACTTTAATGTTTCTATCAAATAACTGCCGTTCTTTTTCAAGATGTGCTTTAATAGTTTGACGTATTTGTAGGCGCATTCGGTATCCTTCGTTTTCGCCAACTACTTCGCCTTTTTTCAAACTTATACCATTTGTAAACTCGACCTTGTTAGTATTTTTCTGGTTTATTCCACTAATCGTATAGCCTGAGTAGTAAGACAGCGGCTTAGCTCCGCTAAAGCTGCCCGCTGAAGCATCTAAAATAGAATCTTTTTCGTCAAAAAGCTTACTGTCGCGCTTAACGCCGTCACGGCGACGAATATCAAATTCAATTTTCGCCTGAGGTGACCTCCCATTCTTATATATAATATCTTCTACATATACATAAGGTGCAGAACCGGCTGTACCGTCAATCTCAACTGAGCTAACTTCAATAGTTTTTACCAGCTTCTCATTGTAGGCACCTACAGCATCGAGCATATATATTTTATCAAACTCTTTATCTTTTTTATGGGTTGCACTATATCTGCTTATAAATAGTGGGTTAAAGTCTTCTAGCATTTTTTCGCCAGTTTTTCCGAGACGCTGCGGCTCATCAATTATGATAATTGGCCGAACATGTTTCAGTAACTGTATTGGAGCTGCTCCGCTTTCGTCTTTCTTATGTATCAATAAGCTACTTTTACTTTTGCTAGTACTTCTGGCGTATGCTTGAAAGTTCATCACCATCACAGATGGTCGAGGCGACTCTATAAAACTGCGCACTTGCCCGCGGAAATTACCGCTCTTGGTATTATATTCTGCTACTTGCAACTGGGTGCCATATTCAGACGCAAAGTGGTCGGCGGTATCGCGCAAAGATTGCAACACTCCTTCGCGTATAGCTATAGAAGGTACAATTACAATAAACTTGCTCCAGCCGTACTGCTTGTGTAGCTCTAACATGCTTTTGGTGTACACATAGGTTTTGCCCGTACCGGTTTCCATTTCGGTCGTTAGGTTTAGTGGGTAGCTGGCTAGTTTTTGCGATACGCCAAGTAGCGTTTGTTTCTTCTGTACAGTTTTGATGTTTTCTAAAAGTTCTTGTTCAGATACTTTTAGTTTGTTATTCACGTAAGCTGTAAAATTAAGTCCGCCACTGCGGTCATAGGTTTCTTGAATAATTTCTTTGGGCTGGCCGGCAAACACGTCTCTCAGTGCCAGAGTTGCGTCTTGTTGGTAATCTTCGGTCTTAAATACAAATTCACCCATTGGTTAGCCCTGCAACCTAAATAACCCAAACATTATTTATTGATGAAGTCTTTTGTTTTAGCCATGTCTCAAAGTTGTGCCGGTCGCTATCTGTTGCAAATGTAGCATCGCGCACGACTACATGCGTTGGGCTGGCTTGTGATACTGCATCGACCAGGGCTTGAATATCACTAACCTCTTTATCAAAACAGGCTACCAGGTAGCCGTCGTTTACTGTAAATAATTCTGTACCGGCAGTCTGTTTGGTTGTTATGCTGGCTGAAAGCTCCATGCGTAGCTCTGGGCTCAACATAGCCTCAATAAGCAGGTCTAGGTTAATGCGGTCTGACTTGATGTTGTCGACTGCTTCAGTCAGCTCTGTTTGAGTTATTTCGCCGGCAGGTTTTTTAGTGTCTTTAAAACTACTGTCCGCGATAGTAAAGCTTCTAAAGCCAACGTCTAATGGAGTTTCGCGTTTTGCAAGCTCTTCTTTAAAGTCTTTTTTAATCTTTTCGCCGGCGCGACGGATGCGTTCGCGAGATATTTCTGGGATAGTAATATAGCCTTCGACGTACTCAGACGATTCTTTCTCAGTTTTTTCTGGTAATTGTATTTGTATATGCTTCCGTGTTCCACCATCTTCAGCATTTAATTCCATTATCGCATGGGCTGTTGATCCTGATCCAGAAAAAAAGTCTAAAACTATAGTATCGTTATTTGTGTCTGCAATTTGAGTCAGATGCTTTATTAGTCCAATGGGTTTTGCAAAATCAAAAGGTATTTTAAGATTCTTCAATTCTCTTGAGCTGTGCCTATTCTCGAATTCAGTTATTATATTCTTTGGGACTCTACCTTCTTCTAGTCTATCGTCAAGATAAATCTTAGTATATATATTCCATTTGGCTTGCTTTTGATCTTGATTTAAAAGTGAAGACGATTTCGTCTCTTTGAATTCTATCTTACCCTCGGATAGAGCACTAACAAATGTATCTTTGGACCACCTCCATACACCGTCATCTTTATTAGGTCTCACGACTACGTTTTCAGTAAGTTCTGGAAATGTTTCACCTGGGGGAATGACCAACTCACCGTCTGGGCACTTAACCCAGTATCTTTGATTTGGTCTAGTATCTAGACCTGACTGGTAAAGGCCCATTTCACGGTACTTACGCCCATGTTTATCAATTTTATTATATATTTTTTCTACGTAGCTTTGTTCTAATGGTATCCGTAATGAATCTATTTCATCGATCTGACGAGCATACACCAGGATATAATCTATATTTGGAGAAAAGTGCTGGCCCTTGTTACCTCCAGATTTCATTAATCTACTTATCGTAGTCAACTTATTGTCTTCGCCGAAAATTTCGTTACACATAATTGTGAGATTGCTTAACTCATTTTCACCGATGCTAATAAAGGCAATTCCATCGTCGGCCAGTATATTTTTTGCCAGTTTGAGACGAGGGTACATCATACTCAGCCAGTCACTGTGGTAGCGACCATTGGTTTTTTCGTTCTTTTTGAAGTTGATGTTGCCGTCTTCGTCTTTGTAGTTTATGTCTTGGTCATGCTGGACAGCGCTTTTACGGAAGTTGTCTTTATATACAAAGTCTTTGCCGGTGTTGTAGGGTGGGTCGATATAGATCATCTTAACCTTGCCTAGATAGCTTTCTTGTAGCAGTTTCAGAGCATTGAGATTGTCGCCTTCTATGAACAGGTTTTGGGTGGTGTCCCAATCTTTGGAGCTTTCTACATCTGGTTTTAGGGTTTTCTCGCGCTGATGGCTTTTGTCCCATATAGCTGCCGACTGCGATGCCTGCGACTTGCCAACCCAGTTAAAGCTGTAGTGCTCTTCGCCGTCTTTTATAACCGACTTATCACCAAGCAAAGCTTTAAGCGCATCAAAATCAACTTTGTAAGTTAGCTCACCAGAATCGTCGTCTTTTGCTTCTGATACGACAGAAGGAAATAGCTCTGCTAACTTTTCAAAATTAGTATTTTGCAGGCTGCTCGCTGGTTTGGAAAGTTTTTTCATTACTTATAGTATAGCTTCTAACGCAATTCATCGCCAGATGCAAAACGACGCTACAGCATTTGTAGCGTCGTTTTGATTGGAGGGTGTGACTTTTCTGTCGCTTGTAGCAAGATACTTGATTGCCGTTTATTTAACGGTTGCTTACTGTAGCTCTACATAAACCGGCCACTTTTCCATTGACCCTTAGCTTGTGTGACAAGCTTGTGAGCAAAAATAGCAACCATTAATCTGTACTTTGTCTGTACAGGACCTAGCGTGCGATACTGCTTCCTGGCAGCTATTAAAATAGCCTAGAGCAAGAATATTATTTTTAGGTTCAAAGCTACAACCAACTTTATGAACCTCGCAATCACCATTTTGCTGTGGATTAAGATTAAGAACGTATTGTCCCATGTTTTAAACTCCTAAGATGCCACTTAAATATAAACCCTCCGACAACTTACCGGGCAGAAGTATACAAATACACTTCTCTTGCGTCCAAGTATATCAAAATAACAGTTTATGTAAACTATATTGATTATAATATTGACATATAATTTGAGCATGATATACTCTAGTTAATTAACTAGAGTATATTTATGATCGCTAAAAATATTACAAAAAAACGAATCCAGATGGGCTTGTCACAGCAAGAAGTTGCCGACAACTTAAAAGTGTCTAGGAACACCTATGCAAAAATAGAAAAAGGAACCTCTTCGCCCACTGTAGCAATGCTGCAGAAAATTGCAGAAAGACTACACACTACGACTGAAGACTTGATGTCTGAAAACCAAACAGAAATATCTGCACTGTTGCCAACCACGTACCAGACTATTGAGAGTGAGAGTAAACCTGAACTTATCGACAATGGAGTCACGTTTAAGCCTGAGGTGTTTAGGCAAGTATTGCTATACATACTATCTAAAGTAGGTGCTAAGCATAATGTGGGCGAAACGGTGCTGTACAAATTGCTGTATTTTATTGATTTTGATTATTATGAAAAGCACAGTACTTCAATTACTGGTATGACTTATGTAAAGAATCACTACGGACCAACTCCACAATCAGCTATTTACGACAGTGCAATAAATGGCCTTCTTAAGAAAGGTGATCTTGCTATTGTTATGGCGAATTTTTACGGCAACAAGCAAAAAAGGTATTTACCAGCAGTCGATGCTGGTGTTAGTAAATTGACTGCAGAACAGCTTCAACATATCGACGAAGAATTGGCTAGATTGAGTGACAAAACTGCGAAAGAATTATCAGAGTTTTCGCACTTTGACATGCCATGGGTGGCAACAAAAATTCATGATGTTATAGATTATGAACTAACTTACTACAGAGCACCCATGACAAGCGTCATGCCTGAAGACAATGAAAATTAGCGAATCAAGCCAGTACGCTAAAGAATGTAAGAGACTCTGCAAGAAGTATCCACGGCTGTCTGCAGATATAGAACGTTCGATCAGAGTAATAGTATCACTTTACGTGAAGTCCGAAGATGTTGATACCGATACTCTAAAAGCTAACTTCTTTAGGAGTAATAAAAACAATATCCTGCACATTAACAAGGATAAGAGGTGTGAAGTAGTAAAGATTAGGGTTAAAAGTAGCGACATGAACAACGACTCTATTCGACTGGTATTTGTAGTAGCAATTTACGAGAAAAACATAACACTCATAGAAATATTTGCAAAAAATAAAAAGGGAAATGAAGACACTTATAGGTGGCAGCAGTTTATTAAGAGTTGATTAGTTCTTTTTGTCGATTCCTTGCCTGAACTAATTGATGATGTAGTTCTTGCTGCTTATGGGCCTGCTTTTCTTTTTTGAGCTTGTTCTGCAGGGAGGAAATTTCTTTACTTAGGCTAGATAGCTCTATGCTTTCTGAGACAGTATCTTCAAACTCCTTTGAATCCGCCTGGCGACCAATAATGGTGGTTGCAAGCTTTTCGTATAGTATGCGCAGGTTGATTGCAATTAAGTCAATAGACAGGTCTTTGCCCCAGGGGCTATATTCTATTTTCTTAATAGTTGTCGAAAATGAATTTTCAAACACCGGTATTGCATAACAAAAATTATTGTCATGAATTATTGTAAATAACACTGGAGCTTGAATGGCCCTCGCCATTACTAAAATGGCTTTCCTGGGTATATCTTTGCTTTTTAAATTAACTTGAACTACTAAGATGGTGGCGATTTCTTTTGTAGCAGGAACATTTATAGTGTCCGCTGCGAGCTTGTTGGTAATAGTTATTTTTGAAATTTTATCTTGGAACTCAGATTTTGTTTTCGAGGACACTAAAATAACAGGATTATCATAGAATTTTTGCTTTGCTAAGAATCTATTTATTTCTGTTGATACGGGAAATATATCTCTCATAAGTGTTACCTTACCGCTATGAACGAGATTAATTCGAAGTCTTCAAGGCCTTTTATATTTAGGCTACCTAAATTCACTCCGCCATCTACGAAAATACTGTCGATGTCTTTTTCGGTATTTACGTTGACTATTGATGAAATGGACTCCTCAAGCAACTGAGAATACTTCTGCATCTTCCTGCCGTCGTCTGTTTCTGTATTAAACTCTTCGTATAGTCCTTTAATTGGCTCCGGGTTACCCTTGCTGATTTTTCGAAGTATGTCCAGCGTATGCTTTATATTCATGTGATTTAGATGCACTATACCTTCATCTGAAATATAGACTAAATAAAATGGATGAAGCTGATTTGCATTTTCGATGTTGACACTAGTATTGATATTTTTCAAAACAAATATCACACCTTTAGGCGCTTCATTTTCATCGTGCGACTTTGCGACTGTATGTACACCAGTTGGTGCATTTGACAGATCAGGGGTAGTTTCGTCATTGATAAAGTTAACTAAGTCCATCCTAAAATCGTTTAAACCTAGGTCAGTTATCGATACACCTGTATCCATTTCTTCTATATCTACAACTTCTTCTTGCAATTTCTCTAGTTGTTTTTTGCGGAACATTAAATCTGATGATTCATTTGTTAACACATTATCTTCGCCCGTTGCGGTCATGTCCACCATCATCATCTTATTTTCTACGCGGTTCTTAAGCTTTATGTAGTCGTCTAGGTCGAGTTCTGGCCAAAAGTTAACTAGCTGGATGTCTGTATTGGTAGAACCTATGCGGTCGATGCGCCCAAATCTTTGGATAATACGAACTGGGTTCCAGTGTATATCGTAATTTACCAAAAAATCGCAGTCCTGCAGGTTTTGACCTTCGGATATACAGTCAGTTGCTATTAAAATATCTATCTCAGGATCTTGTGACAGTTTTTCAGATCTATTTTTTGAGCGTGGAGAAAAGTTGATCAGCAAGTTGTTAAACTGTTTGTTTATTTCAAGCGTGCATTTATTGTTGTCTGAACCAGTTACTTTAGCGGTATGCAACTTATGATTTTGCAGCGCCCACTGCGATATGTTTTCATAAAGATAGTTTGCTGTGTCGGCAAATGCTGAAAATATCACCACTTTCTGATTATTAGTGTTAATTGGGTTATCGAGTTTGTTTTGTATTTGGAGCTTGAGATCTTGGAGTTTACGATCTTTATCTGGGCTAACCTTGTTAGCGTAATCTAGTAGTTGCTGAGCGATATCTATATCGTCCTGAAGGTCTCGTTGCCATCTTTCAATATTCATATCTGATAAGTTAATTTTGACTTTATCACCGATACTATTTTCTTCATCTAGCCATTCTTCATTTTCGAAGTCGTAGTCGTCTTCTGTAAAGTCATCAAATTCTGCTTTTACTGACGATTGTCCTTCACTAAATGACTCGATTGATTCTATAGCATTTTTATTCTTATCTATAAATTTGGATAAAGTGATTCTGAATGAATCGATTGAGCTTTCTAGTCGCTTTAAAAGGTTAACTCTTTGTAGCTTAAGTAGAGTAGTTTCTCTTGAGCTCTGAGAAAAATGTGAGCCTTGGTCTGTGAGAGTGTCGTACAGTTTTGAATAAATATCTT
>Ga0209187_1000678_pt1 | contig 52681 bp, 30 predicted proteins | sample BantaG_FD_187430 | JGI IMG/M metagenome (GOLD analysis project Ga0209187, IMG submission 187430) | Marine algal microbial communities from Bantry Bay, Ireland - BantryBay_4 metaG (SPAdes) (version 2) | ecosystem: Host-associated > Algae > Red algae > Unclassified | place: Bantry Bay, Ireland...
GCGATTCTTTATCATTATTTCAAATATATCAACTCTGCGACCAAAGTTGGCACGAACCCTGCAATTACAAGGGGCATAGCTACTTACTAGGAAACAAGAGATGAACAAATCAACTACCAGCACCGATCGTAACGAAGGAAAAAACACCTGCACGCTTCGTAACGTTTCAAACGCGCAAACTTGCGAAACCCGCAAATCCGGACTTTTCAACATTGCGAATATGATTATCGCCTTGTTCTTCGTCATCACCCTCTCCGCTTCTGCTCTCAATATTGAGTTTACCTTCGATCCTTCCATTCCTTCTTCGGAATTGGCTGAAGTAACCGAATCTGCTGAACGCGCTGCGGCTCGCTGGGAATCCATCCTCACCGATGACGTCACCATCCGCATCCTCCTTAAAAAGTCTTCTAGCCTCAACTTTGGCGAAGCGGCTCGCGCTTCTGTTCTCTACATCCCCGTAAACGTTGATGCACTGGTTGAAGCCATGATCGCTGATGCCACCACCGATGCCGACCTTTCCGCAGTAGCTAACTTGCCGGTCGACACCCTCTCCATGCTCATCAACCTCACCTCTGACAATCCAAACGGCGCTTCTTCTGAAACTCCTTTCTTCGACAACGAAGGCAAAAACAACACCAGCGCGCGTATTTCCCTCGGAAACGCGAAAGCACTCGGCCTTTTTAGCCCACACGCTGACTTCAGCGACTCAACCATCTCCTACAGCACGCGTCCTAACTGGGACTTCGACGTCACCGACGGTATCGCGGCTGGAACCACTGATTTCGAAGCGACCTTGATCCACGAAATCGGCCACGCACTCGGCCTCACCACCTTGATCGAAGGCCAATTGGCTAACCGCCCTGGCAAAACCGCTAACGAGTACGCGTTTGTTAGCCCACAAGATCTTTTCCGTTTCTCTGCTGAAAGCATCGAGAACGGCCTCGGAACCATCGACTGGACCGCTGATAGCCGCACCAAATTCTTCTCCATCGACGGTGGCGCCACCAAACTTGCTGAATTCGCAACTGGAATCAAAGGCGACGGAGCGGATCCTTCACACTGGCGCCACAACCGCCACAACCCAGCTGGCATCATGGACCCAGCGGTTCACAACTACGGCCACTTGAGCGACATCGACGTCACCTTGATCGACGTCATCGGCTGGGACCTCGCTGGTTTCGAAGTTGCGACCCGCGGTCCAGTTGAAACCGAAGAAGTTGTTGAAGCGGCTCCTGAGCAAGCTGAAGTTGTCGAAGCGGCTGACGAAGTTGAAGCGCCTGCTGAAGAAGTCATGGTTGTAGCAACTGAAGTTGAGCAAGAAGCAGCTCCTGAAGTTGTCATCGAAGAAGCAGTTGCTACTCCAGTTCTCGGCACTGAGTTGACTATCAACTCCATCGCTTTCGGCGCTGACTCTGTCACTCTTTCTTGGGAGCCAGTTGAAAACGCAAACGGCTACCTCGTTTACACCTGCGACGAACTCACCGGCGGATTCAAAGTCAACACCAGCGGCAGCCTGAACGGAACCACTTGGACCAAAAGCGGCGCCAGCCACGACGGCACACATTGCTTCTTCCAAGTTCGCGCTTTCTAATCGACCCAGCTTTACACCCAATCAGCTAAACCGAAACAAACGAGACAAAGCAACCCACCCACTTTCCTTAGTAAGAAGCTAGCCCCACCTGAGCGTCGACGAGTGTCGCGCTCGGGGAAGGCACATTTTCCGAGACTCCGTTCTCAACCGAAACACCCCACACCACAGCCACCTGCAATAAACCAAAACCAGAGCAACCGAGCCCAACCGGATAACCCACTTTCCTTAGTAAGAAGCTAGCCCCACCTGAGCGTCGACGAGTGTCGCGCTCGGGGAAGGCACATTTTTCGAGACTCCGTTCTCTACCACCCAAACAACACAAATCCTTAGTAAACAGCTAGCCCAACCGGGTGCCGACGAGTGTCGCACCCGGGGAAGGCAATTTCCCTCGGATCGCTATACACCGTCTTGCACTATCTAACCATCTGCGGTAGCAGTGGTTTTAACTATGTTCAATGTGTATCAAAGCAATCGAATGGAGGTTCTTGTGGATCGATTGGCTGAGGTGGTGTCTACGCCTTTAGCAAATCCCTTTGCACCTGAAACCATCATCGTCCAGAGTCGAGGAATGGAGCGCTGGCTCGCTATGCAGCTGGCGGATCGACTTGGTATTTGGGCCAATGCGGCCTACCCCTTCCCGCAAAAATTCATCTGGGATGTCTTTCGCGATTCCTTTGGCAGCCTGCCTGACTCGTCTGCCTATGACTGGGCAAACTTGGAGTGGAAGCTGATGCAAATTCTTCCCAGCTATCTGAGCTACAATGAGTTTGCCCCTATTCGCCGATACTTGAAGGATGATCAGGACGATCTAAAGCGATTCCAACTCGCGGCGCGAATTGCCCGCACCCTCGATCAATATGTGATTTATCGGCCGAAGTTACTTCAGGAATGGGAAGCCGCTCTCCAGATAAAATCCAAAAACAAGAATCAACTCGATCTATTCGAAACCCAATTGCCACATGCAAACTGGCAGGCGATCCTTTGGCGCGATCTGGTGAAAGAAACCGATAGCCCGCATCGCGCCGCTCTGCGTGAAACCTTTTTAAAGCTTCCAGATGAAAAAAAGGCGGTCCCGGAACGCGTCACTCTATTCGGCCTCTCATCTATCGCGCCCTTTCATCTCGATGTCCTCGATCAACTATCGAATCTAACGGAAATCCATCTCTTCAGCATGTCACCCTGCAAGGAATATTGGGCGGACATTCGGGGCCGACGCTTCATGCGCAAAATGCGCCTTGAAGGCCTAGACGAATCGGAAATGCATTTTGAACAAGGGAACGAGCTGCTCGCGTCCCTCGGAGGCCAAGGAGGGGACTTTCAATACTGCCTGCAAAACTGTGGGAATATCCATGAAGAGGACCTCTTTGAAGCGCCTACGGAAACCAATACACTCGGGCAACTACACCACGACATTTACAACCTAAGTCCGCAACGAAAGTCCTACCTACTCGATGAGTCGGTGCAGTTTCACTCCTGTCACAGCCCGATGCGCGAGGTTGAGACCTTGGCGGATCGCTTGACCGATATTCTCGAACAGCATCCAGAACTGGAACCACGTGACGTGCTGGTGATGGCTCCAGACATTGAGCATTATGCCCAAGCGATTGAGGCCGTTTTTGGCACCGATATTCCGCATTCAGTAGCCGATCGCTCGCCCCGCATGGTGAACGAAGCCAGTGAAGCACTCATCAGTCTGATCGATATTTTACAGAGTCGCTTTGAAGCGGCACGGGTTTTGGAATTTCTCGAACACCGACTGATCCAAAAGCGGTTTGGCTTCGAAGAAAACGACCTTACCCAAATTCGCAAATGGGCTGAAAACCTTAATATTCGCTGGGGACGTGACGAGAAGCATCGCGCTGATCTTCACCTGCCTTCGTTTCATGAATCGAGCTGGGATCATGCGCTTACGCGACTGATCACCGGCTTTATGATTGGCGGCGAGGAACCTAGCTTCTTCCAACAGGTTTTAACCGAACCGGATATTGAAGGCGAGATGGCCGAGCTGCTCGGTCGTTTAATGGAATGTCTGCAATGGTTGTTTCGAAGCGCGGAGCGAATCGAGTCAAAACAAAGCGCTGAGGCCTGGGAAAAACTCCTGCTCGATTTTCTTCGTGGTCGCGAAGAGGACAGTGATCCAGAAATTGCCCGTGATTGGGTGTCCGTCAGTGAATTGTTTCGCCAGCTGAAGGAGCGTCATGAGATTGCCGAGTACTCCCGCCCCATTCCCATTGATGTGTTAAAACATTGGCTTATACGTGAGATGGAAGAAAACCGGAGCGATTCCCCCTTTCTTGGCGGCGGAGTAACCTGCTGCAATCTTGTGCCGATGCGAAGCATTCCCTTCCGAGTGGTCTGCCTCCTAGGCATGAACGACGGAGCATACCCCCGCATTCAAAAACCAGTTAGCTTTGACCTCTTAGCCATCGGGCAAAGCGAACGCGGTGATCGAAGTCGCCGAGAAGATGATCGCTATCTATTTCTTGAAGCTCTGCTTTCGGCTCGCGATATCTTTTACATCAGCTTTGTGGGTCAGAGTATCCGCGACAATGCAGAAATCCCCCCTTCGGTTTTGGTCAGTGAATTACTGGATCAATTGGGGGATATGTCCCGTGACCGCGTATTGAAGCATCCCCTGCAGGCCTTTAGTCCCGTTTTATTTCAGCCCGAGGCAGAGCAAGACAAGCCCGCCGTCATGCAGCGGTTTAGCTATTCGAAGACCCATTGCTTAGCGGCGGAAACCTTACTGCAAGAAGACAAACTTCCCTGCGAACCGTTACTGACAACGCCCTGGGAAGCCGAGGAGATTCGGGAAGTCGATCTCGATGACTTCTGCCGATTTTTCGAGAGCCCAGCCGCGTGGTTCATGCGAAAGTCCGGCTTTCACTTTGTTGAGGCAAACGACACACTTGATGATCGAATTCCGCAGATACCGGACAGCCTGATGAACTACCAGCTCCGGCAAGCCTTCTTGCTGGATCCTGCGGCTGCGATTAAAGAGACGCGGGAGCGCGGCTTCCTTCCACCGGGTCAAACCGGAAAACGCCATTCCCAAGTCATGGAACGGGAAGCCATCTCGTTTCGTCGCAAGCTAGATCCTTTTCAGGAAGGACAAGCAAAGACCGTGGACATCGATCTTGATCTACATGGGCTTCGCATCACCGGACAAATTCACGATGTCTATGAGAACCATGCGTTAGCCTGGCGCTTTGGCTCCTGGCAAAAGAAGCATGAAATGACCTCTTGGGTTCGGCACTTGCTACTCATCGCATCCACTCAGAAAAAATCATTTTCCACTGTCATCATCGCATCAAATATTTCAGCGAAAGGAAAAAAGATCAGTGCATGGAAAGAAGGGCCCGAGGAGCTTCTAAAACCCCTGATTGAAACCTTTTTAGCGGGACAGATTTCTCCTTTGCCCTTTTTCCCCGCCACCTCGAATGCCTGGATGAGAAAGTTTTTTTCAACGGATAATTTATCCCCTGAAGATGCGCTTGCTGCAGCCAGAGGTGCATGGCTGGGCTATGCGTCTTTCATAGGAGATCGCGATCAATATCCTGCGCATCAGTTTCTTTATCGCGATGTGGAACCCTTCGATGACGAGTTCAAACGTCTGGCGGCGCTTTTAGCGCCACCGAATTGGAAATATAAAACCAAGCTCGCATAATGACGACCTCTAAAGACAATCCAGAGCAGCCGCTGCATTTTGATCCAGAAACGGTTCCGCTGTATGGGGTTCGCTTAATTGAAGCGAGTGCTGGCAGTGGTAAGACGCACAATATTGCATCGCTATATGTAAGGGCGATCCGCGAAGGCATTGTGACGGTCGACCAGCTTCTCGTCGTGACCTTTACCGAGGCGGCGACCAAAGAATTGAAAGATCGGATTCGCAAGCGTCTGATGACGAGCGCAGATGGCGAAGCGGATTCCGAGATTCGGATCCGCTTACAGGATGCGGTTCGCGGATTCGACGAAGCCGCCATTTTCACCATTCACGGCTGGTGCCAACGGGCACTCAAAGACAATGCCTTTGAATCCGGCACCTTATTCGACGTTGAATTGATGACGGATAATCGGCCGATGCTCCAGCGGTTGGCCGATGACTTCTGGTGGCGCATGGCTGCAGAAGAACATATCTCCTTTATTGATATGCTCATGGAAAGCGGAGTGACGACGGACAAATTGGTCGAACTGGCCAATCGGGTTCCTGAGCTACACGGAGACGTTCGAGTGATTCCCAAGTTTCAAACAAATCAACCAGCGAATATCCGCGAAAAGTTGATGCAGTATTACGAAAACTACCAGAGTGAGCTGAACAACCTCATGCAGATCTGGGGAGCTGAAGAAGAGCAAATCACCAATTGCATTGTGGGATGGGAATTAACCCAAGAGTTTTCCGATTGGATGGAAGGGCGACGACTATTCCCAGGGCCAAAGACTCAAAAGCTCTTTGAGAAACCTAACTTGAAGCATGATTTACTCAAAAGCTTACCTCGATTTAATCAGGACTTCCTCACCCCATTTCGGGATGTGTTCCACGAACTGAAATGCATCATCCTACGTGAATGGTTGAGCTTTCGAGATGAGGAACTCGAACGACGTAAGCGGGACGAGAACGTTCTCTTTTTTGACGATCTACTTAGCAAGCTTCGAGAGGCGCTTTCGTCCACCTCCGGCACTGCCTTAGCGCGAAGCATTCGGACCCGTTATCCCTTTGCGATGATCGATGAATTTCAGGACACCGATCCGGTACAATACGATATTTTCAGGCGGTGCTATGCCTCCGAGGAAGCCAATCAATCCGAAAAGGACAGCGCACTTTTTCTCATTGGCGATCCCAAACAAAGCATCTACGGATTTCGACGCGCAGATATTTACGCCTACATTAATGCCAAGAAAAACAGCCGTGCATGCCCACCATTAGGTTATAATTTTCGGTCCGATAAAGCGTTGGTTCAAGCAGTAAACGCTGTATTCCAAAACCGAGAAAATCCGTTTTTAAATACCGACATTAACTTTGTGCCCGCACAGGCGAATACGACCTCTGACAATCCAGAGATAGCCGCCTTAACTGGCGAAACCTTTAGCTTTCAAGACCAAGCCATTCCCCCGTTCCAAATCCGCCATTTCTCTAGGAAACACGTGGGGATCGACGGGAATAAATTAATTCCAAAAGGACGTGGTGTTGCGGTTATTTGCCAGTCTTTAGCCGAAGCAATCTCCTCTTTATTACGGGCCGGACGCGCTGGAGACGCCTGCTTTGAGGATGAAAAAAAGGGAACAAAACGGCCCATCGTACCGCGTGATATTGCTGTATTGGTTCGAACTCATTATCAGGCAAGTCAGGTCAAAGCCTCACTGGAAGCGGTCGGGGTCAATTGCGTGATCCGCTCGAATGAAGGAGTCTTTAAGTCGGATGACGCGGGGATTCTTTTACAGGCCTTATCCGCTATTGCCAACCCAGGTTTCACCGCGATGGTAAGAGCCAGCCTCCTCTCTCCACTCTTTGCCCTTTCAGCCGATGAAATTTGCGAGATGGAAACCTCTCCAATGAAGTTTGAATCGCAGATGGAAAACATTCGGAAATACCGCGACACTTGGATTGAACATGGCTTCACCCCCATGTTTAGACAGCTCCTAAAATCCGAACGCGTTTCGGAGAGAGCCCTTCCCTACGTGGGCGGAGAACGCCGCATTACAAACCTACTTCATCTCGCCGAGCTAATTGGGCAAATCGACATTGAACGACGCCCTGGACCAGGAGGACTCGTAAAATGGCTAGCGAACCAAATGGGCGAGCAAGTGGATGCCGACGAACGCCAAATTCGCCTCGAAAGCGACGATCAACGGGTCCAGATCGTCACGCTACATGCGAGCAAAGGGTTAGAGTACGGGTTTGTATACCTCCCTTTTCTTTGGAATATTCCGAATCCCAATGTTGAAACACCCACAGGGATATTCTTTCACGATAAACATGCAGGGTATGCGGCGTCGTGGGACCTCGGTTCAGATCAACTTGAAGAAAATATGGCCCAAGTCCACCGAGACAAATTGGCTGAAGATTTACGGATTCTGTATGTCGCACTGACTCGGGCCAAACACAGCTGCACCATCTATTGGGGTGCCTTCAAGGAAGCTAATAGCAGCGCTATGCATTACCTCCTGCATGGCCAGAGTAAGTCGCTCGAGCAAATGACTGATGCGCAAATCAAAGCAGATGTTAAAGCCTTGGAAGCAGCATCCGATGGAACCATCGTGTACAGGAAGGTGAGTTCCAACCACGTTTATCCCCTGAACGAAGTCGAAACAGACATACCCACCCTCTCCTCTCGCGAACGGAAACGGTATTACGATTGGGATTGGCGAATTGCCTCTTTCAGTTCGCTTAAAGCAGAAGGAAAAGATTTCAATCCACCGGATCATGATGAAGAAGCGCCGATCCCAGAAGACCTTGATCTTGGCCCTGACCTTGATCTTGGCCCTAACCTTGACCTCGAGCTAACGCTCCAGGCTTCGGAAGCTAAAACGCATTCCGTCAATAAACGAAGTGAGGAAAAAACCACCGCTATCCTCGAATTTACCGGCGGGCCACAGACCGGAAACTTGGTGCACAAAATTTTTGAGTCGATTGATTTCACCCGGGATGACGAATCGTTTGTGGAGGTGATCGAGCGAGAAATTAAGGCGCATGGGTTTGATCCCGAGGCTGACTTGCCGGTCATTTCAAACCTTGTCCGCAATGTTTTGGACACGGAGCTTCACCCTGAATTTTCTTTATCGGTTTTGCCATCTGAACGCCGGCTGGTTGAAATGGAATTCTACTTCCCTCTCGAGCTGAATGATCCGCAAGAGCTCTCCGACTACTGCAGCATCCCCCTCCCCGAGCGCCAGCTCTCGGGCTTTATGAAGGGCTTCATTGACTTAATTTTCGAGCACGAAGGACGATTCTACATCCTCGACTACAAAACCAATGTGCTAGGAAAAAGCATTACCGACTACAATCAAGCTCACTTGGATGCAGAGATGCGAGAAGCCGCCTACGACTTACAATATCGGATCTATACCGTGGCGCTTTGCCGGTATTTAAAGAAGCGGATTCCTGACTTTGATTACGACACACATTTTGGAGGTGTCTACTATCTCTTTGTTCGCGCCATGCCCGAGGAAGGCGTCTATTTTCAGCGCCCTGAATGGTCGGAGGTCCAGGCATTGGATCGTGCCTTGACTGGCGCAGAAAGCATGAATGAGGCACGGGTATGATTCAGCCAGACGAGATGCAGGAAACCCCTTTGGACCGTGTGCTCACGCGGTACTTCCTTCAAGCCGGGGTAGACGAATCCCACCGAGAACTTCTCACCAGGATTAGCCTTCATTTACGGAATGGCAGCGTGTGCGTTCCAATCGAAGACAAGACGAGTACCGAGCTGCTTCAGCATCCAATGATTGGTAACCCAGAAGACAGCACCCCACTGGTTATTGATCAGGGGAAGATCTTTTTTCGACGTTATTGGGAATACGAACGGGAAATATCGGATCGAATTCTTGGATTCGACGCCACGGCTTCCTCACTAGAAACGGATCCTCAAATGCGCGCGATAGACCTTGCGACGCAGCTACAATTCCTCGTCATTTCAGGCGGTCCGGGTACCGGTAAAACCTGGGTGGTGGCAAAACTGCTTGAAGCATTGCTCCTTAAAAATCCTAAGCTACGGATTCGCCTCGCGGCTCCAACCGGAAAGGCGGCAGCTCGTTTGGACGAATCCATTCAAGCCGAATGGTCAACCTTGGACCCACAGATCCAGCTACATCAACCCGATCCCGCCTCGACGCTTCACCGCCTGCTGGGCTTCCGGCCTCAATCGATTCTGCCTCGCTTTGGTACAAAACGCAGACTGCCACTCGACGTTCTCATTGTCGACGAGGCCAGCATGGTCGACCTTGCGTTAATGGCAAAAACGTTTCGTGCCCTTCCGGACGGAGGCACCTTGATTTTGCTGGGTGACAAAGACCAACTTTCTTCGGTTGAAGCGGGTGCGGTGCTGGGAAGCCTTTGGGAAGTGGCCAATCTCCCAAATTCTACCATTGCGGAAAACGTGGTTTTACTGACCCAAAACCGTCGATTTGGCGAAAACAGCGGCATCGGCCTACTCGCAACCGCGTTCAACCAAGGAGAGGTGGAGAAGGCGAAAAGTATTCTCGCCGATGAAACCAAACCCGATGCTGCTTGGTGTAAACACAGTATTGAAGACTTAGTTGAAGAACGAATTGCGCCACTTTTGGCTGAAAAGACCCGTGTCGAAACCGCCTTTGATATCTTCGATTCCTTTCAATTCCTTTGCGCAACCCGCGTAGGCGACGCCGGAGTTGAAGCGATCAACATGCGGGTAACCGAGGCGCTCGGATTCGATCGGAATCAAGATGAATGGTATCATGGTCGGCCCATCATGATTACCACCAACGATTACAGCATCCACCTGTTTAATGGTGACATTGGGATTACATGGCTGGAGGAGGATGGCATTGCCCGTGTCCGCTTCCGCACCCAAGATGGGATTCGGAGTGTTCATCCGAGCCGCTTGCCCCAACATGAAACGGTATACGCCATGACGGTTCATAAAAGTCAGGGAGCCCAGTTTGACGATGTCGTCTTAATTCTTCCCGAATACGATGTTCCGATTCTGACCCGTGAGTTGGTCTATACGGGAATTACGCGCGCGCGGCAGACGGTAAGCCTCATGGGGACGCCGGCGAATTTGACTCTCGCAGTCGAACGCCGAATCGAGCGACATTCTGGCCTCATGGACAAACTACGTCCGGAACCTTCTACGTGACCCCCGCCCCTAAAACTCTGGTAATTTTTGCTCCGACCTGGCCTGAAGCGAACAAGACGGCGGCGGGCGTACGGAGCTACCAATTTTGCCGTTGGTTGCTCGATGCGGATTGGACGGTCCACTTCATGTCGGCTGCGAAAGCGTCGGACGCAAAGCTTGCGATCGAGGGGCTTGGAGTCACCACGCATCAAATCGAACTTAATAATACAGAGCTTTTACAGAAATTAATTTCATTGTCACCAAGCCATGTTTTATTTGAGCGATATCGCATGGAAGAAGCCTTTAGCTGGATGGTGCATACGGCTTGCCCCAACGCGATCCGGATCGTTGACACGGTAGACTTTCACGCCCTGCGAGAATGCCGTGAACAAGCGGTAACAGATGAAATAAATCCGACCGCGTCTTTGACCGATCTTCTTGCCCGACGACCGACGGCTGATTCGGATGCCTTACAACGTGAACTGGCTTCCATTCATCGGTCAGACAAAGTCTGGGTGGTTTCTTCGGCAGAAAAGTCGATTCTTGAGAACGAGTATAGCATCCAGCCGGCGAAAATAACCTGCCTTGAACTCGCACGTGACCATCTGGCCTCACCAAAGCCATTTGAGTCGCGAAAGCACTTTGTGAGCATCGGCAATTTTCGTCATGCGCCAAATTTGGATGCTTTTCGTCGATTGCGGGATGATTTGTGGCCACGAATCCACGCTCATCTTCCGAAGGCAGAACTTCATGTTTACGGTGCCTTTCCTCCCGCCGAAGTCATGAAATCGAACATCCCAGGTTTACTCTCAAAGGGCCAAGCCAAAGATGCGCTCGAAACGCTTGGGAAGTACCGGATTTCCCTTGCTCCTCTGTGGTTCGGCGCAGGGCAAAAAGGCAAGCTTTTGGACAGCATAGCCTCGGGAACGCCTCCGATTACCACCCCAATTGGCGCGGAAGGCATGCAGATCGCTGACGCCTGTGTTGGCCTCGATACGGACTCATTTGTCACGAAAGCGGTGGCCCTGTATTCGGATGAAACGGCCTGGCAAGACGCTCTGAGCGGCTGTTGTATCCCGAAGGAAACCGAGGTGGCTGGCCAAGTGCAAACCGAAATGGAACAGGTTGCCGCAGAGCTTGAGCACCTTCGCGCCTCAAACCTGATCGGTGCGATTCTGTTTCGGGAACAGCTCCGAAGTACCGAATATTTTTCGCGCTGGATTGCGGAGAAAAACCGCTCCAACCAATCCTAAGAGTCAGCAGAGGAACTCAACGATTTATGGCTGCAAGCGGAAGTTAAAGTTGTTCGTATCGCGGCGAGGAACCGATTGCTTTCCACTGCCTTGTCGCGTCGGCGGCGCATTTCGATTCGCTTGGGTCTGAGATGAATTGGTAAGCAGCGTGAGTGATGCTTTCACGGAGTCGATTTCCGCGTTTGAGGTCGGTCGGATAAAAATCTCAAGTTGCTTAAGCTGATCCTTCGGAAGCATAAGTACCCCGAAGTTAATCTTGTGAAGGCCATTTAGGTTAACTTTTTCGACAAGCGTTTCTTGTAGTGGGTAGCGGCTGAATCCAACTTCTACATTTCCTCGACCACGTATACTGACTTCGAGTTGCTGAAGCTGATCATACGGAATCCGTAGAGCTTGATCAAAAAACAGAGAGAGACATTGCCCTGAGGTTCCAAGGAAATTTGCGGTCTGTCCGTCATCGTCAGATGCACGGTGTGGGAAATCCCAGCCATCGACCACATTGCCACCGGGTTGACCCGCGGGTAGCGGATCCTGCAACCAAGTGATACGGGTGCGGGTTCCCCATCGAGATGGGGTTAAGACGGTGGTCGAAATCGTTGGTGCGGCGGGGTTGACCGATGGCTTTGGTGTCCCTCCGGATGTATTGGCCTGGGGATTGGAACCGACTACGACGCCATTTCCGTTTCCGCCTTCAATCCCAATCCCATTTCCATTTGAGACACCGGCTGCGACGTCGGTTCGATTGGGACGCGGATCGAAGCCATAGGAAATTTTGTTTACTGTACATAGCCCTTGGACCCGAACTTTGATCGGCAATCGAGATTGATACAAGACACGAAAGGGCGGCCTGAGACTAAAGCGAGGCGTGGTCCCAGCTTTCACTTTTGCCTGATCCAAGAGAACCTCACCGATGTAAAGCTGGAAGGTCGATTCATGCCGCACGTTGCTTACCTCAAGTTCGACCGCTCCGATTACTTGGTCAATCGATGATTTGGTAAAGCGGAAGATCTCATTCACCTCTAACCATGAGGAACCGTTAACCGGAATCGAAAAGCTTTTGCTAAAGGACTCGGTTTGATTCTGGGCAGTGACTCCGAGGCTTGAGATGAAAAACAAGCTCACAGAGAGAAAAAGGGAATAAGGGATAGAAAGATGATTCGTTTTCATAACAGGGCTTTAGCTGAGTGAACCATGTAACCGGAGAAAGAGCCAAGGGTTAGTTTTCCAAAGTTTTCGCAAGATTTGTGTCTATCTATTAGTATAAATCCCGTACCTACTGGCACAAAAGGACAACTCAGGAGTGGTATGGCTGAAGATATTGAAGCGGCAGAACGGTTAGGCGACGCAACGCGGCGCATGAAAGAACAAATTGGTAAAGTCATCGTTGGTCAAGACGAGGTGATGGAGCAGTTGCTCATTGCCCTTTTTGCGAACGCGCATTGCTTCATGGTGGGCGTACCAGGTTTGGCGAAGACCCTGATGGTTTCCACCTTGGCGCGGGTGTTAAACCTGAGCTTCAAGCGGATTCAGTTTACCCCAGATTTGATGCCGTCCGACATTACCGGCACGGACATCATGCAGGAAGACGAGAACGGACGCCGGAGCTTCGAATTTGCTCAAGGACCTATTTTTGCAAATCTCGTCCTCGCGGATGAAATCAATCGGACGCCGCCAAAAACCCAGGCCTCTTTGTTGGAAGCGATGCAGGAACGTCAAATCACCGCCGGCCGTACGACCTATACCCTAGAAAAGCCCTTCTTCGTTCTCGCGACGCAAAACCCAATTGAACAAGAAGGCACCTACCCTCTCCCCGAGGCCCAGCTGGACCGCTTCATGTTCAATATTTTGGTGGATTATCCGAAGCCGGAAGAAGAGCTCGCTATCTACAAGGCCACCACGGTGAAGCAACAGCATGTGATCGAGCCGGTCTTGAATGGTCAAGAGATCATGGAGCTTCAAGAAATCGTTCGCCGAGTTCCAGTTGGTGACCATGTGTTTGATTATGTCCTCGATGTTGTTAGTCGGACGCGTCCCGGTTCGGATCGTTCGCCTGAATTCATTTCCAATTGGATTGAAGTGGGGGCTGGTCCTCGCGCGGGACAAAATCTCATTCTAGCCTCCAAAGCAAAGGCCCTTATGTCGGGACGTTTTTATGTAACTTGTAGTGATGTTGAAGCGGTTGCACTTCCCATCCTTCGACATCGCTTGGTGACGAATTTCAATGCCGAAACAGAAGGTGTCTCGACGGATGACATCGTGCGCCGCCTTCTTAAAGAAACCCCAAAACGCGAGGGCTAACATGCCACTGCCAACTCTCCGAGGTCGCTCCGGAAGCGCAACCCTGGACCGGCAAAATATCGCAGCGTTTCGGCGCTTAGAAATTTATGCCCGTCGAGTGGTTGAAGGCTTTGTGACGGGGCAACATAAGTCTCCCTTCAAAGGCTTCGCGATTGAATTTGCTGAGCATCGCCAATACGCTCCCGGCGATGATCTAAAACATTTAGATTGGAAACTTCTCGCGAAAGCGAACCGGAGTTACATCAAGCAGTACGAAGAAGACACCTCACTGCGGGCGCATATCCTCCTCGATGCGTCGGGCTCAATGGGTTACAAGTCTGGCGACCTGTCAAAGTACGAGGTGGGCCGCTTTATCGCTGGGGTTTTAAGCTATATGTTAGTCGGTCAAAAAGACGCCACGGGCCTGATCACCTTTACCTCTAAGATCGAAAAATATCTTCCACCGCGATCGACCTCAAAGCATCTTAAAAACATTATCGATACCCTGCAGGAAACTGAGACGGGGGCTGACACAGGTTTATCCGAGGTGATGCATAACTTGGCTAATCGCATCAAGCGCCGTGCTTTAATCGTGATTATCTCCGACTTTTTCGACGACCCCGAGGGGCTGATTCTCGCGTTAAACCATTTTGCGCACCGGAAACATGAAGTCATTCTCTACCAAGTTCTCGACCGAAAAGAATTGGATTTTCCTTTCCGGGAAATGACCCGCTTCGAATCGCTCGAAGGCGAAGAAGTCATTTTGACCGAACCGGCTCGATTGAAGCGCGAATACAAAAAACAGTTCGAGGCACATTCATTACAAATCAAAGAAGCCTGTCACCGGCTGCGAATCGATTTTGTACAAATGGTCAGTGATGAACCGGTCGAGCGGTCTTTGGCCAAGTACCTTGCCTTCCGGCTGAAGCACTAATCCCTGTGCCTTTGCGATGTTAAATTTCACGTCACCTTGGATGCTACTAGGAATGCTGCTCGCCGGTATTCCCATTCTTATTCACATCCTGAATCGCTCGCGTTTTCACGTCGAGCCTTGGGGTGCGATGATGTTTTTGCGAGATGCAGTCCAAGTGCGTTCGCAACGTATTCGCATTGAACAGATCTTCTTGCTCGCGCTTCGCTGTCTCTTTTTCATTCTTGCCGCCTTGGCGTTGGCTGGACCCATTTCGAAACTCGGCAAAAGCCAAGCAGACGATGCGACCACCCAAGTGTTGATCATCGATAACAGCTATTCGATGCAGCAGGGCCAAGGACAAGACCGCCCTTTCGAACAAGCACGCGAATCTGCCTTAGGACTGATTGAAAACATGCGAAGTAAAGATAGCATGCTCATCATTCGTGCGGGCAATACCCCGACAGCGCTATTCGACCGGCCGTCTTTCGACAAACGGAGCCTGAAGGCGCAGGTAAAAGGCATGGAGCCGGGAGTCGAGCAAACCATGGATCTTCCGCAGGCCATCGATCATGCAGGCTACCTCCTTACCAAGGCCCGCCAACCTCGACACCGGATCATTGTGTTAACCGACGGTATGGAGCACGGCTGGCAAATTGATAAGACCGAGCGGTGGCAGAAATCGGCCGACAATTTAGAGCTGCAGAAAATCAAACCGTATGTGTACGTACTGAACCATGAACCTGACGATGACATGTACAACGTGGCGATCCAGAGTGTCCGACCCCGCACCCCGTTGGTCGACTCCTTTCGCGACACAGACTTTCTCGTAGAGCTGTACAATGATACGCCCGAACAACGGAAAGTAAGTGTTTCCTTCTACGTAGATGGGCAACTCAAGCGGGACAAAGTAGAGCGGGTCCCTGCCGGGCTCCATGTGCTGTCCTTCAAACATCGCTTCCGTTTAAAATCGGGTGAGGCGGCGGAAGAAGGAAGTTCGCATACGGTGCGAGTGCACATCGAAGACGACGACCTCATTCTCGACAATGATTATTCCTTGGCGGTGAAAGTCCGACATTCCATCCCCATCCTTCTTATTGCGGGTAATACGTCTAGCGACGTCTGGGAATCTGACGCAGGCATGCTGGACCTCGCTCTTTCTTCGGCCGGCGCCTATGGCGACAAAGGCCTGTTTGCGATCACCGCGATTGGCTTGAGCGAAGCCGATGAGTTGACTGCGGATGAGCTACGCGGGTATCGCTCGGTTATCCTGGCAAACATCCCATCCTTTTCACGCAACTTACAGTTCAGCTTGACCCAGTACTGCGAAAAAGGTGGCGGCATCTTGAGTATTTTGGGTCAAAACTGTTCACCGAATTTTTACCAGCAGCTTCACGACAATGGCAAAGGATGGTTTCCAGTCAGCCTGAATGGGAGAGGCAAATGGCAAGCGGGCAACGAGCCCTTTCATCCGCGTTTCCCCGCTGGGGCAGCCAATGGCATCTTGGATATTTTTGACACATCACGCGAGCGTGTTTTGCGTGATGTACGGGTCAAAGAATACTGGAAGATGACCCCGAGTGCGGACGCATTGCCTCTCGCCTTTATTGGCGAAACTCCTCTTCTGGTGACTCGCCGACATGGTGAAGGTCAATCCATGGCTCTTGGCATTCCAGTAAAACCGAGTTGGAGTACCTTCCCGATGACCCAAGACTTCTTACCTCTTATGCAGAATATCATGCTCTACCTCTCGGCTGGCAGTATGAACCGAAGTCAACTAGCGCAAAACCAACCGCTCTCGCTCTCAATTTCAGCCCCAGAAATTGCTGCATCGAATCGCTGGGAGACGGCTCAAATCATCACGCCGAATGGGCAGAGCAACGAGATTCGTGGGGAATGGATCGGGGATGAATGGGAAGCCGAATGGCAAAACACCGTGACCGCAGGAGTATATCGGGTCGACATTCCGAATCGGGCTCCCGAACATTACTCCGTCTCTTTTGCCGCTGGGGAAAGTGCCTTAGATCCACTCGAAACGACCGAACGTTCGGAGATCACCGAGACCTTGGGCGCGACCTTCGCGGGCAACATGCGCGATTTCCAACAGAGTATGGCGGATGAAGGTGGGATTCGGGAATGGTGGCGGTGGATTATCTTTTTCGCGGTGGTGCTGTTATGTCTCGAACTCTTTTTCGGCTGGAGGTTTAGCCGATGAAATTCATGCTATCTGGCATCATCTCCCCGATCTGGGTTATCCTGCTATTTTTTATCGCAGCGGGAATTACGGTGGTGCTCTATCGTCGACACGAACTTCCACGCCCCTGGAATATTCTGCTTCCGGCGCTCCGAATTCTGGCTCTCTTTCTTATCTTGCTGACCTTGCTGCAACCCGTTCTAGCTCACTTCACCAAGAAGGTCACGCGCGGGCAAATCCCCATTGTGGTGGACACCTCTGGCTCGATGGATGCGGTGGATGTGTATCCGCCCCATCGTGAAGTCGAGATCGGCTATAACCTCGGGTTCTACCCGGAAGAATTTCGGACCGTCGCCTTCGAAACGGAAATCGAGACGTGGCAAGAGTTCAATAAAGAGGTCTTGGGTTTTGAGCAATCTACCGGATTTCTTAAAGAACTTGGTCCCGACGAATGGAGCAAAGATAGCGAGAAAAAGATCCGCCAAACCGCAAAGGAATTAGGCCGTCTAAATCGACACCTCGCAGAAACCTCTGACCGCTTGAGTAAAGCAGTTCAGGGAAGCGAATACTTGACCCACGCACTCACCAATCAGGTCAGCGGAACAATCACCTACGAGAAATTCAACAACATCCCAGGCGCTTCGATTTCTGATTTGCGCAAGGCGAAGAAATTTCCCGACCAACCAGATGAGACCGGAAGCCTCGATCGCTTGGAAGCTAAATCCAATACAGGTGAAGAATATGGACTGCGCATGCGGGGATACCTCCATCCTCCAGAAGATGGAAGTTACGAATTTTTCCTCGAATCGGATAATGGAAGTGAATTCTGGTTAAGTGATGATACGGATCCGAATCATCTTAAACGTCTCCTCGACAACACTCGAGGCAGCCAACGCGTAAGCCTAAAGAAAAATCAAACGCGCTACTTCGAAGCCTTGTTAAAGGAAAGATATGGAGATGATTTCCTTCGGGTCGGTTGGATGCATCCCGACAAACGCCGCGAATCCGTTATCCCAGGCAAGTATCTATCGCCCATTCAAACCGATGTCTCACAAAACTTCCCAGCGGCATACCTTGGTTTTATAGATGGTTTAAACTCGGTACAGTCCAAATGGGAAACCACCGCCAAGAACCTGCTTACGGTGAAATCAGGAGACGAAAAAGGAATCAGATCAGAGATCGAATCGCTTCGCAACAGCATGGAGAGTTATCGGAGTTTCCAAGCAACCCTGCCAAAGCTCCAGCAAGCCGCCGACCATTCCCTCGCCTTTGCCAAGCTTCCTGAGGTAGACGAGGCGATTGAAAAAATCCGAAAACTCAAACGCTCGGAGGTTGCACAACATCTCTTGACCGCACCTCCATTTAATCTCTTTTCACGCTTAGCAGCAAAAGGCGAAATTCAAGTATTCGACTTGGCTGAATCAGATCGACTCGACGAACAAAGTTTGACCAACCTCTCGGCGAACTTAGCCTCAACTCGGCTTGGCTCGGTGTTGCATCATGTGCTTAATCAATACGAAAACCTCCCTGTTAGCGGGGTTGTTTTGCTGACCGATGGAAACAACAATGCCGGAAAATCCATCTCGGAAACCCGAATCGGATTTAAGGAACGTGGCATCCCCATTTTCGCGCTTGGCATTGGATCAAGCGACGCACCTCCCGACATCTCTGTAGCTCGAGTGAGTGCCCCTCGCACCGCCTTTTTAAACGACGAGTTAAACCTGAGCGTGATCCTCCACCGGCATGGACACACCGAAAAACCTATCCTCATCAAGGTGATGGAAGGTGAGACACAGCTCCTGACAAAAACAGTTCAACCGGGGCCAGAAGCCGAGCTTGTGGTTGATATCAATTTCCCGGTTACCAATGCGGGCACAAGAGCTTTTCGGGTCGAAGCGACCGAAGCTGGCGCAAAAGACACACAGCAAAACGCCGAGGTAAATTTAGGCGCAGGCAAAGCTGTAATTAGCGAAGCGTTCGATCACAACAACACCAAATCGTTTGCGGTTAATGTGCTTGAAGACCGTATCCGCACCCTTTGCCTCGACGAGTTCCCTCGCTGGGAGACACGCTACGCAAACATGATGTTGAAGCGGGATAAACGAGTGGACTTGGACACGGTGTTCGTCGCATCACGCGAAGGTGGCAAGCTGCCGATTGGCGACAAGAAGGACGAATTCCCAGCGACCCGCGAAGCGCTTTTTGCCTACCACATTCTGATTCTTGGCGACGTTAACCCTCGCCACTTCAGCACCGAGCAGTTGCAAAATCTGCGCGACTTTGTGATTGAACGGGGCGGAACGTTACTAGCGATGGCAGGTCCGCATCACATGCCCTCCTCCTACGCGGGCACCCCGTTAGCCGACGTGCTTCCGCTCAGCCAACTCGGCAAACCGGATCAACCAAGCGGTCAAACCGAACTCACCAAACCATCCCAGGATCCGACGGCTTTTAAGCAAGGAGCCTACACAGCAGAGATAGCCGCCGAGAGCGCCTTCGAAGATGTTTTGCAAATTGGTCGGAGCCCTGAATCGACCCGCGATCTGTGGCGTGGCTTACCCAATCTAAGTTGGGTCAAAGAAGATGTGGTGAACGGCCGTGGCGCAGACGGACTTGTTTCAACCAAAGAAGGTGAAGATGCAACCAATGCGGAGGAATCCATTTTGGTGAAACAGTATGCCGGCTCAGGGAAGTCGCTTTATATTGGGTCGGATTCATTCTGGCGCTGGCGGTATCGGGCCCGCTGGACCTACCATCATCGTTTCTGGGGACAGGTCCTTCTCTGGGCCACCATGGGGCGAACCACGGGATCCGACCCCTACGTCAAACTGATGGCGGAACGTCCGGTCTACGCTCCCGAAGAGGTAGTTACCATTAAAGTGCGCTTGTTGGATGAAAATGAAATCCCCATCTCCCAAGCCGATGCGGCCTTGGAAGTATATAATGAGGCAGGTCAGATGATCAAACAAGTCCCCCTCTTTCCCATCCAAGGTGGAGGTGGGGAATACCAAGCCGACCTACTGGATCTCGATCGCGGCGCTTATCGAATCGTGCCACGAGTTCAGGAGCTTCAAGAACTCGAAGTAAATGCCGAAATGCGGCTGGAGATTCGCGACCTTCCAACCAGCGAGTACATCGACCTCAAACTCGATCTCGCGGCGATCGAACAATTAACCGAGAACGTACGCCCCTTTGATCAATCTCTGGCCATGCTCGACAGGTTGGAGGCCCGAGACTTCGAAGAGACGGTGAAGCTCGAAAACGAAATTTGGAGTAGCTGGTGGTATCTCCTTTTAATCGCCCTTCTGCTTGGCGCGGAATGGGCCTTACGGAAGCGATGCAAGTTAGCTTAACCCTACTGCACTTTAGAATTGACCATGAAATCAACTGAACAATTGCATTCACGCTTGCGGGAAATGGAAACCCGCTGGAAGAAAATTCGCTTTTGGCGAGCCGCCGGGCTGACCTTTGTCCTTCTGATTTTTGGTCTCAGTTTAGGCGCCTTGGTCGACTACCTTTTCCCCCTTGCCATCGGCCACCGCCGATGGATGACCTTGGCCATCTACGGAGGGGTCGCCCTCTTCGCCTTCCTAAAATGGTGGTGCCCTTATAAGCGAAGCATGCCCGCAGAAGAAATCGCATGGGCCTTAGAAGAAAAAGTTCCCGAGCTCGATGAGAAATTAATTTCTGCGGTTGAATTTTCCGGTGAGCAAAGCGAAAAGATTTCGGGCGAAATGATCGAACACGTTTTGCAAGATGCGGAACTCGATTTAGGGAAAATTGAACCCGAACGGGTTTTCCCGATCACCTGGAAAATTCTCCTCTGGCCGGCGTTGGTGGCCTTTCTCTTTCTTGCGGCATTTTTCGTCCCCAGCCTTCATTTCGGCAAGCTGATTACTCGGGTGGCTTTTCCATCTGCTCGTCAGGCTACGGTGGGGTCTTTTGCCCTTCTCCGCGAAGCGCCTAGCATCAAACATATCGCCGAAGGCGATCACGTGGATTTCAGCTTTCGCTGCACCGATCCGAGCATTGAAACGGTTGAGTTTTGCATTCAATCCGAAAAGGTTCGCCGTTACCCCATGGATAAAAATCCGGAGACCGGCTATTTCCACTTCAACCTCGCCGAAGGCGGTGATCCCTTTCAATACTGGGCTCAATCTGGCCGAGTGCAAAGTACCACGTATGGCATGGATGTCATGGCGACGCCACGGGTGGAGCAATTCCAAATCGCCTACGACTTCCCCGAATATACCCGCATCGAAGACAGCGCCGCAAGTAGCACGGAAGGCGACTTAAAAGCCATCGAAGGCACGCGCGCCACGGTACAGTTTCAATTCAACAAGCCCATGAAGTCAGTACAGCTCAAACTTAAAACCAACGGGGTTAGCTCGAGCCAAATACCTCTCAAGTTGAGCGCGGCTGCATCTGACTCGACCCATGCTTTCGAGCTCGTGGCGAGCGGAACCTACGAGCTCATACTGGAGGATAAAAACGGACTCGCGAACCGAAGCGAACTGATCTATTCCATCGACGTGGTGCCAGACCTGCCTCCGATTGTCAGCCTCGAATTACCCGTCAACGATGTGCACCTTGGCCCAGAAGATAGCTTACCCATTCAATGGAGTGTGGAAGACGACTTTGGCGTGATTGCTCAATCCGTGGTTTACAGCACCGACGGGAAAACGGAGGGCTCCGTAAAGGTGCCTCGGGACGCCACAGAATTTCGATGGAATTTAAAGCAGGAGAACTTCGGGAAGAGCGCAGAAGTTGTTTATCGCATCAAAGCCACCGATCAACATGGGAACGAAGGGGTTTCCAAGCCCATGGTTCTTTCCTTGGTGAAAAATCACTTCCTAACAAAAGCGCCTGCCTTTCAAGAAGCGGCCCGCTTAACCCGAGACATCGGCAAAGATGTCACGGGGCGTATGGGTCCCATTTCTAGCCTAGCCGAAAAAGTTCGCGACGGGCTGAATGGTGCAGACGCGGAGGATCGAGAGCACAACTTGACCTTGCTCAAAACCGAGCGACTCGAGCTACAAGCTCGTTTAAGCGATGGCGAAGCCGCCAGCCGGAGCATGTCACAAAATAGTTTCTTTCCGAAAGCGAGAGAAGCGTCGGACCTTGTGAACCGATACTTCCGACAAGAGCGCATGTTTGCCTCGGTGCATGTGGGCGAAGATAAATTGAGCATCAACGCACTTCGTGAAATGGGCACACTGAATGGAGCCATGGCTCGCGCATTGCTAGCCAAAGCCGATCAGCAAGTTCCGTATATTCAACTTCGTGAAATGCAGCGTTCGATTAAAAACATCAAGGATATGTCCCTGCTCGAACGCACCGCGCGACGCGCTAAGGTCATCGCAGAGAGCTTCATCCCTGAACAAGCGGGGCAGTTTGACGATGCCTCTGAAGTAGCCATTCGCCTCCCCGTCCTCATCGAAAAGATGAAAGGGAAAGCGGAAAATTACCAAGAGATCGAACGCATCGCGACACAGATCCGAGAGAAGCTAAACGAAAATGCAGACCGGCTTCAGAACCTAGCCCAGCAGTTAGACCTCTATGATCGGGATGAAGATTGGGCCGCAGTCGAAGCGCTTAAATCGTCCCTAGAGGAAGCGGCAGCCCAAAGTGATTCTCCAGCCGAACAAGCTGACCTTCAACTCGCGGCCGATGTACTACAAAGAGCCTTGAATGAAAAAGATGCCTATCTGGTGGAAGCGGTAACCGACCAGCTCCCTAGCTTGGAATCCTTGCACTCGCTAGTAGCACTCGACGATGAATTGAGCCAAGCGCAGGCGGATACGAAAGCGCTTAAAGCAAGCGAAGAACTTGAAGACGTCGATTTGAATAACCTAGCGAACCTCGTGGAAGAAATTCGTGAGGACCCAATGGTGGACGATGCCCCTAACGACTATTTGATGAAGCAATTCGAGGAGCAAATGAAACAGGCAGAGCAGCAAGTTGGTGCGGCTGAAAACGCGTTGCACAAAGAGGATGTAGAGCAAGCCAAACAACAGCTAGCACAAGCGGATCAGTCCATGGAGAAAGCTCAAACCGTAATGGACAAAATGCTGCCTGAGGCAGAGCAGGAATCAGATCGTGCTCGCGCCGCGTTGGAAGCATTGATCGACAGTCCAGCCCAGCAACTCGCTGAAATTGAAGCCATGGCACAAAAAGCATTGGCGGCAAAAGAACCAGCCGAAGGTGAAGCCCCGCTTGCGCGAGACGAACAAACAAAACAAGAACAAGCCCTGAGTGATCAGCTCGCTGAAGTGGCAAAATCGCTGCAAGAAAATGCGGCTCAGGAACTCGCGGATAAAGATGGCAATATCCAGCAGGCTCGTAACGAAATGGCCCTTGCTGCCTCCATTGAAGACCTCGCGGAAACGCCATTAGAAGAGGCTTTAGCCGAACTTGCCAAAGCAAAGGAAACAGCGAAGCAACTTGAAGCGGCAAAGAATAGTGAACTCTCGTCTTCCGACAAATCCGCTCTGCAAGCCATGCTGGATGATCTCGCGACGGAGCATCTTGATCCGAAGCTTCAAGACACCTTAAACTTGTTAGAACACATGCGCGAATCGAGTGAGCAAGCCGATCTTTTGGCGCAACGTTCTGAAGAATCCAAAGGGCAAAAATCGAAACAGGAACAAGTAGCGGAAGAAGCCGAAGAGCTCCGCAAGAAACTCACAGAGTCACTCCTCATGCGCGATCCAGATGCCTTCATGGATGAAACGAAACAAGTTATTCAAGACGCACTGGAGGACACGGAAGAACTGCTCACAGATGCTCGTGCGCTGCGCGCCAAAATGCGGGATCCACAAAACCTCTCAGAGGACCAATTGGTCGAGGCAAGAGATTTAGCCGAAAGAGCGGAAGCCTTGGGACAAGACCTTGCTCAAGTCGACGCGGCGCAACAAATGCTCGGCATGCAAAAGGATCCTGCGGCTCAACCCGTTCTCGACACGGCTGAACCCCAATTGCGTGACACGGCAAAGCGTATGGAAGAGGGAAACAATGCCTCGGAAAATCTATCCAAAGCGATTGAGGGAATCAAAAAAGCAGATGCTCGCTTACAAGAGATCGCGGATGACCTAGCGACACATGAATTGCCGATCTTCCAGCCTGAGCCCTTTGATTCCGCTAAAGAGCGACGTGAAGCTCAAATAGAGAAACGAATGGATTTCGACCAGATTGCACACGCCATGGATCGCATTGAAAATGCCCTGACCGATGCAGTCGCCACGAAAGACGGTGAAGAACAGCTAGGTGACGAAATCGCGCCAACCCGACGGGAAACCGCGAATCTACTGGCCGAACTCCAAGCGGAAACCCTAGACCCTGCGGTGCAAAATCAGATTCAGGAGGCCCAGCGTCAGTTGGATCATCCGAGGAATCCTCTTCATAAAACGGCTGAAAAGCTTCAGCAGTTGGCAGATAAGTTTGACCAAGGCGAAGCGAAAGATCAGCTGCAAGAACAGGCAAAAAAGCTTTATGAACTAAACAACAAAAAGGGCCATCCGTTGGAGCAGTTGCGTCAACGTGCGGAACAACACGCCAAAGACCTAGAAACAGAGGCTCGCAAGTTGGAGACCCAACTTGCCAATCGAGATGATGAACTTGCAGAATCCGCCCGTGAAGCAGTCGTGTCCATGGCCAACCAAGTCGCGAACGAAAACTTTGAAACAGCCGAACGAAATTTTGACGCCTTGAAAAAGGATATTCAGGCCATGCTCAAACCCGCGTCCACCAAACCGGACAGAGCAAAAGCCGAGGAAGAGGTTCAGCCGCATGACAGCCTGTCGGCTAAAGCAAAGGGTGACGATTCAGACCCCGTCACCACAGAGGAAATCGCTAAATCGAATCCTGAATTCACTCAAGCGGCAAATGAGAAGTTGGATATGCAAACGCGGAAAGGTCTTATGGAAGCTGCAGCCCAGGCCATGCGTGAGCCTGAGCAAACTGGATCGGAACAAGCAGCGGAAATGGCCGCCGAGGGCAAGCTCGAAGCCGCAGCAGACATCGCTCCCCTACCCGCAGCTGAACCGCTCCAAAAAGCAGCTGAACTTGCCTCAAGACAAGAAGCTGATCCTAAACCGAATCCACTCGATTCGAATCCAGAAAATCCAAGGATGGATAACTCCCGAGCAAGCCAAATCGCGAAGGCTCAGGAGAACCTATCATCGGCCCAAAACACGGCCGAAGAACTCCGTGAAGCTCTCGAACAAAATCAGGTCCCCTCTGAAGAAGCAGTGGCTCGATTGGATGAACATGTAGCTGACGCGGAATCAATGCGAGCCGCTTTAGGTGAAACCGAACATCCAGCGAATCAACATATGCAAGAAGATGTGCTGGTGCCTTTAAATCAATCTAAACCTGACTTACTGAATACGGAAAAAGGCCTGAAGGATCTCGCAGAAACCCTCGCCGAGTACGAAAAAAATCTTCGTGAACAAGCCAAGCAGCAAGAGCGATTTGATACCCTCTCAGAAATGGCGTCAGACATGAAAACCGTAGCCGCAACTTCCGCTGACGAAGCCAAAAAAATCGCACAGTCGATAGAAGATTTCTTAGGCGAACAAGTCAGCTCGGGAAATGGAACCGAAGCGGAAGCGGCCGCGATGGATGCCTTGAACCAAGTCGCGAAAACGAAAGATGCATCCGCGGTCGAAAAACAAGCCAATCGAGCGGCGGAGGAAATCGCAAAGCTGGATCCCGCTTTAGATGCCACTCGTAAAAACGAGACGCCCGAAGCCTTCCAAAACCCACGCGCTACTCTGTCCCCGAATGCAGAGAAATCCTTGGCCAAGCAGGCAGCTGAAGATCCTAGCGGGCTGATTAAGGAGGCACAGGAAGCGGTTGCAGAAGCTCAAAAGCAACACGACGCCTTATCAAACCAACTAGCAGGCCAACGAGCAGGCAAGAAGGCTCCAACCCCCAAAGCACTCGATGCACTGCAGGACGCGATCAAAGAAGCGGAAGCCATGCGCGAATATTTGGGTGCAACCGATTTTGATGCAAAACAAGCCTTAGATAAAACCAAAACGGACCCCGCCACAGCAGTTCAAGAGCTTGGAGACATTCTTGCAGAGTATGAGCAGGAACTCGAGCAGGCCGCCAAAGCTCAAGCAAAATCAGACAAAGTCGAAGCCCTTAGCGAACAAATTGCTGCCGCCGGTGAGCATGCAAAAGCCAAAACGAAAGCGAAAGCCAAAGTGAAAGCTGCGAAGGCGGCCAAAGAACTCGCGGCATCACTCGCTACAGAAAATGGCCTGGCCTCACAAGAAGCCGCCAAAGCCGCGGATGCCTACAGCGAAGCAATCAAAAAACAGGATGCTAGTGCGGCAGAAGACGCTGCGGAAGCACTTAGCCAAGCCAAGCAGGCACTCGACCCACAAACCCAATCCAATCGGCTTACGAGCGAAGAAGCCTTCGACGCAACAGCGCGAGCCGAAGCCTTGGAGAACCAAGACGCGACCGCAAAAGCCCAAGCTGGTGACTTTGAAGCGGCCTCCGAATCCATGCAAGCCCTGGCAGACGCCCTCCCCCCCGGGAAAAACAAAAGCCAAGCCGAACAGGCCGCGAAAGAATTCCAAGCCGCGCGTGAAGCGCAAATGGAAGCCCTTCCTAAATCATTACAAGACAAACTTGAGCACGCTGAAAAACTAGAAGACGAGCTAAAGGGAACCGCGGCCAAGGCCTTGAAATACGCAGCCGACTCGGTGCGTGCGGGTGATCTCGCCAAAGCATCAGAGCAGCTTCAACCTGCAATCCAAGCGGCGACCCCTCAACAAAAACCAAGCTTGGAAGCATTTGATCAAGCTCTCAAACAAACCGCAGCGGCTGAAAAATCGAAGCAAAATGCCCGACCCGATGAGGTCAAAGAACTGGCCAAGGCCATCGCTTCACTCGCTGAAGGCGGTGATCCCGTTACGGCTCAGCCACTTCAAAAAGCGATGCAGGAATTGGAACAGGAGAACTTCCAAGAAGCTGCCGAGCAGGTTAGCAAAGCTGCCTTCGCGCTACCGGAACAGGATTTTCAACCGGCCAGCGAACTTGCCGAAACGCTTCAGGCCAAAGATGCCGAGCGTTATGGAGACATGTCGGATACGGCACGTAAAGCAGTACAAGCCATGCAACCGCTCTCCCCGCCCTCGCCTTCCTCCCCGTCCTCCCCGCCCTCGCCGTCCTCCCCTGACGAAGTTGCCAATGCATCCGCAACGTCAGCTCAATCAACCCCATCCGCTCAAGCGGTTGAAGCCGCCAAAGCGCTGGATTATCTCGAAGCAGCCGAGCAAGCGAACAAAGCAAATGAAAAAGAAGCTAGCGATCTCTTTCGACAAGCGGCCCAAGAGCAACTCGCCGCCCTACCAATGGTCGTGCAGGAGGGCATACAAAATTTAGCCAAGGCGCAGCGTGAAGCGCCCACCACGGTTCAGCGTGATCAACTGGAAGAGGCAATTAAAGCGGCACGTCGTGGGGACCTTAACGAAGCTCAGGCCATCGCCCGAGAAGCCAGCCAATCAGGTCAACAAGCCGCGGAACTTGCCAAGGCCTTAGAAGAAGCCGAAACCGATATGGGTGCAAACGCGATCAAACCACTCGAAAAAGCTTTGGAACTTGCGAAGCGAAATCAATTTGGCAAGGCCGCTTCCGAAGCGATGCAAAGTCCTTTTGGACAAGAAGCCGCAGAAAAACTCGCAGCTTCCGAAGACAAACTACAGGGAGCGAGGGCCACCGCTTTAGATGACGCCTTCGCCATGGATCCTTCTAACGAGAAGGAAAAGTTAAAGCAATCAGCCGATGCCGCTCGCTCTGACAATTTGGATGATGCGATACGTAAAGCGGCCGAAGCAGGCAAAACCGGTGATGCGGCGGAGGCAGCCTATCGCGATACCAAGATGGATGGACAACAAAGCACGAAGGCGTTGGAGCAGGCCCTAAGCGCGGCGAAAAACAACCAAGATAAAAAGCAGATGCAACAGGCTGCAATTCAAGCCGCCCAGGAAATCGTAAAAGATCGAGACCAAGCCGCTCGCGCTTCACAAGCTGCGGAGCAGCAGAGTCGCGCTCTACAACAGGCCCGCCAAGAGCTAAACCAAAACAAACCAAAACAAGCGGCTCAAACCCTGGCCAGAACGAAAGCGGAGGCCTTGAACGAACTTACCGAGCAACTAAATGCGCTCGAGGACACGCCAAGCAACGAAGCTAAACAAGCCCTAAACCAAGCGCTGGCAAAAGCGCTTTCGGACTCTCAACAAGCGGCTCGCGATATGGATCGGCTAAAAACGGAAGCTCAGCAAGCCGAACGAGAAATGCGGAATGCGGCTCAGGACGCTGCTGAAGGAAAATTCGCCCAAGCGTCTGAGCATGCCAAAGCTGCGGCTGGTGGGGCAGTCGAAGCCATGCAAGCTGCGGAAAACTTTGCTGAAGCAATTCAACAACAGAATGCAAAACCACCGAGTTCCTTGTCCGATGCAAATGCCTTGGCCTCGAATTCGGCGGCCCCGAGCAGCTCGCCTGAAGCATCAAGCAGCTCGGATTCAGAGTCTGGGAGCGATTCATCGGAGACTGGAAGCGAAGCTCCGCAAACCGCGCAAGCCAATCCCTCAGATGCGGATCAAGCTTCAACCAGCCCATCGGGCAAAAGCCCTTCAAGCTCACCTTCTTTCAATGACAATACGCCCTCCTCAGAAATGGCCCAGGCCATGATGGATCTTCAACAGGCGCAGGCCGATCTCACTCAAGGGGCTTCAGACGCACCGGAGCATCTCCATGAGGCTTCCGATGCATTAAGTAAGGCGGCTGAATCGTTAACACAACAGGCCCTCGCCCAAATGGCAGAACAAATGAGCTCCGGATCCGGCGAACAAACCGCCTCGAGCCAACCGCCGTCTTCTCCTTCCAGTGAACAACAGGCTTCTTCTCAAAACGCGCCATCGTCACCTTCCGAATCAGGTCAGAACGAATCAAGCGAGCCTTCTTCCGCCGCGAGTGGTGGCGACCAAGCCAGCGACAATGCTCAAGGTGGACCAGGCGGAGACGCGGCTGATGACATGACAGCTATGACATTAGGTGACACCTGGAAGGGTGTCGAAAAGGGGCTCACGAATCGGGACAAGCAAGGAAAGAAGAATCAGTATAGCGATTATTACCGCAAAGCGAATCAGTCCTATCTCGAGCAACTCATTAAGGAGAAAAAACGATGAGACGGATTGCCATGCGAACCTTCAATCTAATCGCGGTTTGGCTCAGCGCCTGCCTTTGCCTTTCATCGCATCAGGCCTGGGCACAAAAGAGCGCGGATGTCCTTCACCTTGAAGAACTCAAAAAGCCCCACGAGATCGATAAAGTGATCGGCAAGGGTCTTGCCTATCTTGTGAAGCAACAAGATCCGGGCGACGGGCATTTCAGAGGGGACCTCCCGAACACCTACACCGCCTTAGCGTGCATGGCTCTCATGGCGTCGGGCCAGCTTCCCGGGCAGTCTCTCTACGGGGATAATTTGCAACGTGGCATCATGTACCTGACTCGTAAGAGCAAACAGGATAAGGGCTACTTCGGCAAAGAAGGAAATGCGCGTATGTACGGTCACGGGATATGCACCCTCGCTCTCTGTGAAGCCTACGGCATGCTCGAAACCGAGGAGCAAAATCGGGAGGTAAAAAACGCAATCGATCGAGCGCTCAAAATCATCCTTTACTCTCAGTCCAGCAAGAAGGATACGCGTGGAGGTTGGCGCTATGAACCGAGGCCAACCGACTCGGACCTGTCCGTAACCGTTTGGCAAATCCTCGCGCTTCGCTCCGCTAAGAACTGCCAACTGGATGTGCCGCAAGTAGCAATCGATGACGCCATCGATTATGTTCGCCGAACCTATAGCCAGAGTAAAGGTGGGTACAGCTACCTCCACAATGACAACAGAGCGACCCCAGCCATGAAAACCGCAGGCGTGGTCGCCCTACAAGCTTTGGGAGCCTTTAAGGACGAGGAAGATAAGCGTCAAATGAAAGAGTCGATGTCTTTCCTCAAGGATTTTAATCCACGGGACGGCGGCCACTATTATTACCAAAGCTATTATCTCGCCACCGCAGCCAACATGTATAGCGAAGAAACCCGAACCACGTTCTTGCCCAAACTCGAAAAGCATCTCATGTCGATGCAACAAGACAACGGTTCATGGCCAAAACACAGTGGACATGCGGACGGCGTCTATTCCACCGCTTTTGCCGTCATTTGCCTCTGTGTGCACTACCAATACCTCCCGATTTACCAAGAATAAGCTTTTCACGGTCACGAATCCCTCAGAAACGTCGATCAATTGAAACCATTGGCCTTTTCGCCTTGATTTGCAAAGCTTCGCCCGTAGTTTGCCGACGTTATGGGAAAAACCTTATTTGAAAAAGTCTGGGATCGTCACGTGGTCAAAGAACTCGATGACGGCTCGTCATTGTTGTACATTGACCGCCATCTGATCCATGAAGTTACCTCTCCGCAAGCCTTCGAAGGACTGCGACTTACCAAGCGTAAAGTTCGCCGGCCTGACCTGAGTTTTGCCACCATGGATCACAATGTTCCGACCGACGACGGACGGCTTTCGATCAAAGACCCAATTGCCAAGGCTCAGGTTGATGCCTTGATCAAAAATTGTGATGACTTTGGCGTCAATCTCTTTGGTATTGGTCATGACTGGCAAGGAATTGTCCATGTTATCGGTCCACAGCTCGGAATTACGGTTCCAGGGTTGACCATTGTCTGTGGTGACTCCCACACGTCGACCCATGGTGCATTTGGCTGTATTGCTTTCGGTATCGGAACCTCTGAAGTCGAGCATGTCCTCGTTACCCAGACCTTGCGTCAGCGTAAACCGAAAACCATGTTTGTCGATTTCCAAGGGACCCTCCAACCGGGTGTAACGTCCAAAGACATGATTTTGAAATTGATTGGGACCATCGGTACAGCCGGCGGAACTGGTTACGCCATGGAATACGGTGGAGAAGCGGTTCGCTCATTGAGCATGGAAGCACGTATGACCATGTGCAACATGGCCATCGAAGGCGGGGCTCGGGCTGGCATGATTGCACCTGACCAAACCACCATCGATTATGTCATGGCAGGCGATCGACCCTACGCTCCAAAGGGAAGCGATCTCGATCGTTCGATTGAAATGTGGAAGTCTCTTCCAACCGATCCTGACGCAGAATTTGATCGTACGGTGGTTATTGATGCCAGCGACATCGCGCCACAAGTCAGTTGGGGAACCAGCCCAGGCATGGTGATCGACGTCGACAAACCCATTCCACAACCCGGCGAAGTTTCTCATATTAGCGCGGTTGATGCTGAAAACGCCTACGAATATATGGGCATCAAACCCGGCATGAAAATGACCGATATCGAAATTGACACCGTGTTTATCGGAAGTTGTACCAATTCGCGTATCGAAGATCTTCGTGAAGCGGCCAATGTCATGAAGGACCGGAAAAAGAACGATCGGGTGAAGCTTCTCGTGGTTCCTGGTTCACAGGAAGTCCGTACCCAAGCCGAATCCGAAGGCTTGGACGTCATCTTTAAGGCTGCTGGCGCGGAATGGCGCTGGGCAGGATGCAGCATGTGCTTGGCGATGAACCCCGACAAACTCGCACCGAAAGAACGTTGCGCCTCGACCTCCAATCGAAACTTCGAAGGACGCCAAGGAAAAGGCGGACGCACCCACCTCGTAAGCCCAACCATGGCTGCTGCGGCAGCGATCGAAGGACGCTTCGTCGACATTCGCACCTGGGCATAAACGCTCCACTAGAACCTTTTAAAAAGAGAACATCATGGAACCTTTTACTACCCATACCGGGCTCGTCGCCACCCTGAACCGGGCCAATGTCGATACCGATCAAATTATTCCGAAACAGTTTTTGAAGTCAATCAAACGCACTGGATTTGGCCCTTCGGCCTTCTTCGATTGGCGTTACGATGAAAAAGCGAACCCGGACCCGAGCTTCGAACTCAACCACCCGCGCTTTGATGGACGTTCGATTTTGGTCACCCGCAACAACTTCGGTTGCGGCTCCAGTCGCGAACACGCGGTCTGGGCCCTACACCAAGATGGCTACAATGTAATTGTCGCGCCACGCATTGGCGAAGGCGATGCAGAAGTCCCTGGCTTTGCCGACATCTTCCGCAACAATAGCTTTAAAAATGGCCTCCTGACAATTGAGCTCACGAACTGCCAGGTCGACGAGATCATGGACTTGGTTGAAGCCAACGAAGGCCTTACTGCGACTGCGGATCTCCCGAATCAAGAACTTGTTTTGCATGTTGAAGGTGCTGAAAAGCGCTACGGATTCGAAATTGATCCGGGTATCAAAAACCAATTGGTTCAAGGGCTCGATGATATTGATCAAAGCCTAAAGAGTGTAGATGCAATCGATACCTTCGAAACAAAGCACGACAACCAACTCGCTGAAGTCATTCTCTAAGGGGGAAAGACTTTCGAGAAGTTAAACGCCGTTTTCTGCATGCAAGAAAGCGGCGTTTTCGTTAGACAAGATTTGTCAACCCTCTAACTAAACTCTCTAACTCAAGCACGCTAAAGATAAACCATGGCTGATAAAGCAGACAACATCGTTTTAGTAACCGGAGGAGCCGGCTTCATCGGCACCTACGTGTGCCGCGCCCTAGCCTCTCATGGGTTTGCGATTCGAGTTTTCGACAACTTCTCCACCGGTAAGGCTGCTAATTTGGAAGGCATAGAGCTTGAATTGATCGAAGGCGATATCCTCGACCAAACGGCCTTGAAATCGGCTATGCAGGGTGTCGATGCAGTGATCCATTTGGCCGCGCATGTTTCGGTCGCAGAAAGCGTGACCCATCCAGAAAAGTTTCATGAAACCAATGTAACCGGTACCCACAATGTCTTGTATGCCGCGACTAAGGCCAAGGTACGGCGATTTGTTTTAGCAAGCTCGGCTTCGGTTTATGGAAGCCCGACCCAGATGCCGGTGCGCGAAGTCTTTGAGCTCCTTCCACCGTCGCCATATGCTTCGTCAAAAGCCTGTGGAGAAATGATGCTTAAAGCCTTCGCAGAGAGTTTTGATATCGAAACCGTGAGCCTGCGCTTCTTCAACGTGTACGGACAAGGCCAAGACCCTAACTCGCCCTATTCTGGCGTGATTTCCATTTTCACGGATCGCGCCAAAGCGGGAAAAGATCTAACGATCTTTGGAGACGGTAGCCAAACCCGCGATTTCGTCGCCGTAGAAGATGTGGCAGAGGCATGCGTGTCTGCGATTAGGTCAGACAACGTTGGTAAGGGCGAAGCGATTAATATTGGCACCGGCAAGGCGGTATCGATCCGTGAGTTGGCAGAGCAGATTCAGGCAGAGTCTCTGAAAAACTCCACCAATTGGGTAGAGGTCATCACAGGTCCAGCAAGAGCTGGTGATGTACAAGATTCGCGGGCCGCCGTGGAGTTGGCGGAAGAAAAACTTACCTTTACAGCGAAAACCACCTTCGATGAAGGCTTGGCTAACCTAAGCCATTAAATTTAGAACGCTGAGAGCTTGAAGTGTTCTTTAAACAGGTTGTCGTATCGCCGCTCGAAGGCTTCAACAGAGTGATTCGCTTCGATATAGCCTCGGCTATTAATGTAAGGTGTATATTCAGACTTTTTAGTCATCAGGGCAGCGAGCTTTTCGGCAAGTAGCTCTGGCTGTTCCGGTTCAATGACAAGTGCGTGGCCCTCTGCTTCGACCTTTTCAGGGAAAGGCCCCTCTTGCACACAAACAGTGAAGCGATTACATGACATGTACTCGGTCATCTTCGTTGCTACGACCATTTTAAAAATAGGTTCTGCAGAACAAGATGAGTAACCGAAGTCGGCTAAGCAAATAACATTCCGAACCTCCTGCCTCGACAATTGGCCTAAGAATTGAACGAGGTCGGATAAATCATTTTCTTCAACGAAACTTTTCAGCTCCTCTGTACTGTCACCAAACCCAGCAACTAGGATCCGAAAGTTAAGGTTATCAGCCTCTTTCAAAATCAAGCAGGATCGGAGGAGCGTCATCAGGTCGATATATGATGCGTGGATTCCGGAATACACGATGTAAGTGATCTCCTCTCCGGCGAACCAAGGCTGAACCTTTCGTATCGCGATACGCTCTTCGACTGACATGGGAGTGAAGACCTGAGTGTCCACAGGGTTGTAGATCAATTGAGCCTCAGCCGAGTCGCTGTTCTTGGTCGACTTTGCAGAATCAGATGAGCGAACTTCATTTAAATAATTCCGGATACCGTCGACATTGCCAACGGCTTGAACCGCATTCTTATAGGCAAAGTCAGAATACATTTTTAAAAAATTATAAATGGGCTTTCCCTCCTTTAGCATTCCCATTCCAGCAATGGTTTGAGGCCATAAATCTCGCACATCAATGATGTAAGAAAATCGACGCTTTAAGAGCTGAAGGACAGAAATCGCATAAGAAGCGAAGATGGGTCCACTGGTTACGAAGACGATGTCACCCTTCCGCATTCGTTTAAAAATAAAATACAGGAACACTGAAGCCGCAAATGAAGCATAGCTCATGATGCGCTTGAAAAAGCCTTTGTTAACTGCAGGAATTTCGTAAAGATTTATAACCTTCTGACCAAACTCACCAGTATAGGTACGAAAGAGTTTGAATTTATTTTCTGGAAGTAAATTTCCATCAGGGAAATTAGGGCGACCAGTAATTACGGTCACTTGATCCGCACCATATTTGGCGCAGAGAAACTTCACAAGAAACCGCATTCGGTTAGCTGGCGGATTCACCACTGGGGTGAAGTAGTGACTAACAATATAAATCATCGGAAATAGGACGTAGAACTCGTAGGTGACGATTACGAGTTAGATATATTACTTGCCCCAACGACGTATTTCGGACGTTGCCGCACATCTCCATACACGCGACCGACATACTCGCCCAGAATCCAAATTAAAATAAACTGAACCCCAGACATACCCAGCAGGATAACGATTAACCATTTATAGAGTTGGTAGTTCGTGCCGTGAATGAAGTGCATGTAAAAGATGAAGAGGAAAAACCCTCCGGCCATCAGGACAGAAAAAACGCCGAGCCAAAAGCTCAACTTCAGCGGCAAGCTACTATTACTTACCAAGCCGTTCATGGCTAACTTTACCATTTTCCCGATGGTGTAATTACTCGTGCCATGTTGGCGCCCCGGCTCATCGTAGTCAACAATCTCATGGTCGAAACCGAGCCAGGCAACTACACCTCGAATGTAGAGTGATTGTTCGCGAAAGTCTTTTACGTAGCCCTGAACCACACGATCGATGAGACGAAAGTCTCCGACGTCACGGGGCATTTCGACCTCAGCTACCTTGTTAAGCAGTTTGTAGTAAGCTTCCGAACTCACGCGCTTAAAAGCAGAGGTAGCTTGTGCCCGCCGGCGCGCATAAACAACTTTAGCTCCAGCCTGCCAGGCTTGAACCATTTCGGGAATGGTTTCGGGAGGATGCTGCAGATCCGAATCCATGGTAATAATTGCGTTTCCGGTCGCATGATGAATCCCGGCTGTAATCGCGGCTTGGTGACCAAAATTGCGGGTAAAGCTAATAAAACGAACATGGGAGTCTCGTTCCGAGAGTTCGCGCAAGACCTTAAGAGATTCATCGCGACTGCCGTCATTCACGAAGAGGATTTCGTAATCGAGGTCGGGCAATTTCTCCTTAAAAACGCGAACCAAGGCTTCATGTACCAACGGAACGTTGAGTTGCTCGTTGTAGACGGGCAACACAATGGAAATGCGCTGGAGTGATTCTTGCATGGGTAGATTCGATTTCGTTCTAAATACCTATAGTCGCGAAGCTTAAATTTCAAATGATAAAGCGCGAATGAATTCGGCTCACACCGTGATTTAGCCTTCTGAGAGTTCATTAATCGAGTCTTGAATACAATGCGCTTCAAAGGCATCTAATGAAGTAGTGAAAACCCTCGGTATTGACATAGCTGGTTGTGGGGTACGATTTGCTTCGGCAGATGGTGCACTCGGAGATTTCTCCCCAGCCTATGCGGTGCAAGACCGCAACGCATGGATCACGGGTGAACCAGCCCGTAGTCAGGCCTGGATCCTACCTCGCTTGCGTGAAACCGTCTTCTGGGATCACCTCTCGGTTGAGCCATCCGCCCCTGGCGGCACGAATCTCGCTGAGCTGGCATTCTTCCATCTCGAACAGCAACTCAAGTCATCAGGATTCTCCTCACCACCTGATACATGCGTGATGGCAGTTCCAGACCATTGGTCAGAATCTCAATACGCCCTCTTGGCTGGGATTTGTGAAGAGCTACGGCTTCCTCTTGTCGCCATAAGTAAGCGCTCGGCCACTTTGGCTTTGCATGCCCAGTCGCAACTTACAAATTCGATTGGTGCGGAAAAAAAAGAGCTGGAATGGGTGCTCTCCCTTCAACAGCATCAAATCACGTTAAGCCATATCGAGTCTGGATCGCGAGGTATACGCGTCAAGCGGAGTACCAGCCTTCCCCGACATGGCTGGTTTGATTTGAGGAATATCGTAGCAAAAGCTTTGGCGCAGGAATTTATCTCCAAAACAAGATTCGATCCCTTTCATCGAGCCGAGTCCGAGCAAACTTTAATGAACCGGCTTTCGCTAACTCCTTCGATTTTTGATTTATCAACTGTAGAGTGCGGCGGACAGACGATCCAGATAGCGCCAGACTTCTGGGTGAATGCTTTGGGTGAATTCTCGGCAGATATCGCCAGTTGGCTCATGCCGCAAATCGGGCTGGAGGCAACGTTGATTTTATCAGAATCGGATAAAGCGTTGAGTCACATACTGAAGCAACCGACCTATCTCGTTGAGGATGCATGCGTTGCAATCGATTGCGCAAAACGAGCCTCCTCACCAGAATTCCAAGCCGGCACGGTTACGCAAATCCAATGGGTTGCCCCCCTCAAAGAGCCGAGTGAAGCGCACGCTGGAACGCCAGATGACTCGCTGATCTCTTCTCAGCAGGCATCCTCGCCTGACGAGCATCCCATACGCCAGACAAGTCCAATGGGTAGTGAACTTTCCATGCTGTCTCATATTGATCCTGATTTGCCGCCACCAACCCATGTCATATATCGAGGGCAGGCCTGGGCGATTGGAGAAATCCCACTCACCGTAGGTCGGGAAGGTCGCTTGCAAATCACTGAAAATCTGGTGGGCGTCTCAAGACAACATTGCATGTTACATCGTAGTGAAACAGGCACGATTTTACTGACCGATCGAAGTTCATACGGAACCGCATATCAAGGCCTGTTAATCACCGAACCGACTGACGTTCAGGCTGGCGGTTTAATTCGCATTGGGGACCCAGGCGAAGTCCTTTTATTAATCACGGAGGTCTGTGATGGCGCGTAAAGAGATCAATGTTTTCAGCCTTTCCTTTATGGACTGCATTTGCTGCGGATTTGGCGCGGTTATTCTCCTGTTTGTTTTATCTCAAGGCAAAGACAATCCCACGATAGAACCGAAAGATTTCAAAGACCTGAGTGGAGAGGTCGATAAAGTTGAGCAACTCATTTTGGATCAAAAGAAAAATTTGGTCTTGGCCAAAAACACGATCGAAAAAGTTGAAGATGAAACGGTGGAAACCCAAGGGCGCTCCGAACAAGTGATCACTGTGATCGAGGAAAAGGAGGAGGAAATCTCGACCATGGACAAAGAGACCTTGGCCAAAAAAGAACACATCAACAAATTAAAATCTGACCTTAAGGCGTTGGACGCAGGTAAAAGACGTCTGGAAGGCGGGAGTGATTCCAGCAGCGAAGGTGGAGATTCCATCCGAGAATTCAAAGGTGAAGGAGATCGGCAATATCTCACTGGAGTAAAGGTTGGCGGGAAACGCATCCTCATTCTAGTGGATGCCTCAGCGAGCATGCTAGGTGAAAAATTGGTCGATATTATCCGCCGCCGTAACATGAAAGATTCGGAAAAGTTACGTGCTGCAAAATGGCGCCAAGCGGTTAAAACCGTGGAATGGATCACGACCCAATTACCTAACGATGGCGAATTTCAATTGTACGTCTATAATGAAACCGCTCGCTCCGTTCTTCCAGAGTTTGATGGCAAATGGATTTCTGCTTCCGACCCGCTAATCATCGGCAAAGCAGTCGATGCGTTAAAAAAGGTTATTCCCGAAAAAGGCACCAGTCATCATCAAGCTTTTGGAGTGACCAAGCAACTCTCCCCTGCCCCAGACAATATTTTCTTTATGGCAGACAGCCTACCAACCATGGCAGAAAAGCCCGCCGTGCTTCGCAAAACTGTATCTGGTAAAGCACGCCTCGGGTATTTCAATTCAGCCCGACGTATTCTTTCAAACCGAACCCCCATCAATATCATCCTCTTTCCGATGGAGGGTGATCCGTATGCCGCAAGCGCCTTTTGGGTGCTAGCAAAGGATACAAAAGGTTCTTTTTTCAGCCCAGCAAGTGATTGGCCATGAGTAAAAAGAAACGAAGCATGGAGATATTCAGCCTCTCCTTTATGGATTGTATTTGCTGCGGGTTCGGCGCGATCATTCTGCTGTTTGTCTTATCGAAGGTCAGCGAACCCGTGGTTATTGAAGAAGTATCTGAGGATCTTTCTGGCATCTTGCAAAAGTTAGAAGAAGAGCTTCACGAAATTCGAGGCGAAGTCGCGGTAATGAACCGTGAAATGGAATCGAAAAAGGAACAACTTTCCGAAGAAAAAGACAAGCTTGCCCGCCTACAGGGAGATCTATCCGAGGTGCTTGGCGAATTCGAATCCTCTCAACAGGATTCCAGCGTACAAAATTCGATTGAGGGCACCATGGCGAAGGCGGCCCAAAGTTTAACGGAGGAAATGAAGCGCCTCTACGCACAGCAAAAACCCAAAGCTAAACCAAAGGAAAGCGTAATCGGCGGTATCCCTATCGACAGCGAATACATTATCTTTATCATCGATACCTCCGGCTCCATGTTTAACTACTGCTGGCCCATGGTCATCAAAAAGTTCGAAGAAACTCTCGAAGTATACCCAAAGGTTAAAGGCATCCAAGTGATGAATGATATGGGTGAGTACATGTTCACCGGCTATAAAAACCGGTGGATTCCAGATGGGCCACGCCTTCGCGGGGAGATCGTTAAACGTTTAACCACATGGAATGCGTTTAGTAATTCGAGCCCGGTCGAAGGCATCCAGCGAGCGGTCAAAACCTATTACAAACCAGGCACGAAAATCAGCATCTATGTCTTTGGGGATGAATTTATGGGAGGGTCGGTGCAGAGCGTGATCGATTATGTCGATCGAATTAATAAGATTGGCGAAGGCGGACAACGAATGGTTCGTATTCATGGCGTCGGCTTTCCCATCCAATTTTCACGCCCCGACGGAATCGATGCGACGGGTATCCGCTTTGCAACTCTCATGCGTGCGCTCTGCCACAGGAATGGTGGCACATTTGTCGGCCTTAATTCTCACACGCCGTAACGTCGCAGCGACGTATGGTTTCGACCTATTTGACCTCTTCGAAAGATGACTGATCCAGAACCAGATCCCGACCTAACAATTCCGCCGGCACGATTCCGTAAGATAGAAATCACGGATGCCAAGGAGCTTGCGACAGAGGATTCAAATACGACGATCCCTCCCCTCGCATCGCCGGATAAAAAATCGAAATCCGAATCCGCCCCCTTAAGTCGCCCCCCACAGAATCAACAGGCGCCGAAAAAACCAGACCTACACTCGCAGGGGCTTATCCCTCCCCATGGTCCAGCTCCTAGACTGCAGCCTCCAAATTCAGTAGCAGCTCAAAGGGGAAACGCTGGTACGCCAAGGGCGTTCTATTCAATGACGTTCTATTCAATGTTGTGGCCACTCTGCTGGAGAATAGCATTGGGAATTACCTGCATCGGAATCAGCGGTTGGATTTTATTCAAATAGGTAAAACCCACACCCAATTTTAACACCTGTAACATAGCCAAAACAGGCATGGGACCGTATTACACGGTCATAAAAAACCGCTTGGAGGATGGGTGAAGAAGAAATCGACGGGCGGAGTACATGCACGCCTATTGCTCTTCAACCCAGCCACCAAGCGGAGACGTAGGGTAGGTACGATAAAATGTTGGTTACGATAAAATGTTGGTTAAGATAAAATGTTGGCTGACTCGCCGCCGCCCAGGAGCGGCGAGGCGACGAGCCAGCCTGGTTTCAGATCCGAGACACTGCCTCCCCCGAGTCAGCGCTGAACATGGACCAGAAATTCTTTCTTTGCTCAGATATTCTATTCAAATTTTAAAACCCCTGAGGAAAATTCTAAATTCACCTCAGGGGTTGTTCTCACTCTCCGTGGTCCCGTTGAACGAGCCCGTGAACGAATTGATAGGTAGCAGGCGGCATGCCAACTTTTGTTGATTTCCAAAAATCACCCGAATATCGAATAATAAATATGCATTTCATTCTAAACATTCGATACATGCGGAACATTGCGTACCCTGAGGTACGGATTTGTACGAGTGGGTACATAAAGGTGGATGAATCGAGGTAAAGCGCTTTGTTTATAAGGAAAAACGACTTTGGCATAGATTTTGCGTTAACAATGGCATAGCATTAACCATGATCAATCTCGATACAACGGAATCATCACATCTCCCGAAGCAGGCCCCTGCCCTTCGGTCGCAGATGTTGATCATGCTCGCATGTCTCTTTATGTATGTGTCCCCACTACTGATTCCATTAAATAGCGTGGCTCAAGGACATGCAGGAGAATCGGTAGCCAGTTTATTGGATGCCCTCGCAAATTCCGAATTAGAACCGTCCGGAGCACGAACACTCCCATCTATCGAACCGCTGAGCAATTCTTCGAACCGATATGCTCGAACCCATTCGGATACTGCTTCCGATTCTGTTTCCGATTCTGTTTCCGATTCTGTTTCCGATTCTGTTTCCGATTCTGTTTCCGGTACTGTTCCGAATGCAAACGAAACGGACTCGCCAGCCAGAGATTACACCACAAATGCATCCACTTCTGATACCTCGCTGAGTACCTCCGCTAAACCTTGGGAAGACATGATCCCCGCATCTGGAGTTTCACCCTACGCGGTGCCTTCCACACCGCCTATTGGATCAAGCGATCTAGCTGCATCACGAAGTTCTCTAGCCGAAGCCGATGGTGCAGGGAGCTTTAATCAAGAGCTGCTTAATCCTTATGATGCAACCGAGGATTTCGCTCAGGATTATTTACTCGTCAGTCAAGTTTCATCACGACGAGAACTCTTTGCATCTCGCTTAAAGAAAGACATCGCCACTCAGGCGGTCACGGCTCAACTCGCGCGAAACGGCAACGCCAGTATTATTCGCTCCACAGAAAACCTAGACCAGCGCCCCACAGGTCTAATCGTTCGGAAAGATAACAGCTTTATTGAATCCAGTCCGCGATACAAGGCAGATGGGAGCACACCGGATCCTAGCAAAACAAATCCCACTCTTACAGCTTCGCCTACTCTTACAGCGTCACCTACCCTTACAGTTTCGCCTACTCTTACAGCTTCGCAACGAGTGAACGCCTATACAGAACAAACTCTAGCGGGCCTGACTGAACGCTTGATTGAACGAGATCTCGTCATCGCGAGAAACCAGCTGAATATCATTCGCCAGCAAAACATCATTCGCCAGCAAGATGCCCAACGTGCGAGCGAAGCAGCGAGCCGCAGTGCCGAACAAGCCTCGACATCCTTTGACCTACTCGCCGCTTCGTCCCGTAGCAGTGAGCCCAATCAACAGCCCGCTAGCAGCATCCCAATTTCAAGTGCAAGCTCAACTTCCATTCAGCCTGCCCCTCAAGCCGTGGCACAGAGGGTGGTCATCAACAGTCCCGTTGCTCGAGAACCGGCTATCTTAGAGCCAGTCGATGAAATAGATGAGCCGGTTGTTGTCATCAACGAACCGCAAGAAATTTTACAACCCGATTTTGACAACAGTGGATCCGGAGAACCAGACTGCGAGGACTGCTTAACCGCACCTCCCATACGAATGCCAGTCACCTTAGAAGCTTTGAACTTCCTCATTTCTAATGGTGGCGACATTGAAAAACTCTGCCAAGATGCTCGTAGGTTCGGAGTTGTCATTCCGACAGACCACATTTGTCACGACCAATAAATCTGCTTTTTCGCCCTACGAATTCTTCGGACCTTTAAGGCATGCGCCCCTTCCAAGAGAACGGTTTCACCGGAATCATGGCGGAGCTATGTTCGGCCTGTATGAACATATACAAGCCGACCTTTTTTGCGTTGCTGCTGGGTCTCACGGTACCTTCTCAAGCTCAATCTGACCTAAACCAAATAACTAGAAACGGCCTCATCGCACTAGAGTCGGGCCAACTCGAACGAGGATTGGACCTTTTGCGCCAAGCAAATTCGATTGCGCCTGAAGGAGCCGAATCACATCTCTATGTGGCCATCGCATACTATAAAAATAAGCGCTACGAAGATGCATACAACCACATGAAGGTATCGGCAGAGCTTGACAAGTCGCTTATCGATTCTGCGTTCTACCTTTACTTGGCTTCTAGCTTAAAGGGAATGGGACTGAAGGAGCATGAGGAACGCGCATGGCAAGACCTTCAGAGTTGGGATAAAGGGAGCCTGTACAGTAAACGAGCAGCTAAGGAGCTAAAAGCCATTCGAGACAAAGCCTACAGACCGAAAAACGAATGCCTCCAACGTGGCATGCAACTATGGTACAGTCACCCATATACCGCCATGGCGTATCTCGAGTCAGCGGGTCTATCCGAATCGGGAATAACCGATCCAAGGATTTATTACATGGCAGCTCTCAACCATGCCTCGCTCTTTGATCAAGTCATTGAAGATCACAGAAAGCACTTCGCAAAAAAATATTTACCGGCTTCATACCGAGTTCAACTTGCACACGCTTATATGGGTAAAAAGGAATGGGAAAACGCGGCAGCCACCCTAGCCCCAATCCTAGATGATGCGGCAGCCGGTCAAACCGCTCTTAAATGCAGTGTGGTATGCCTCAACAATTTGAAACGACATGCGCGAGCATCTGAGCTAGCAAAACGAATCGATACCAGCTCAGTTTCGGATCAAAAATTCAAACGGATTTACGAGGCCGTAGAAGCAGATAATCGCCGTTGGCAAAAATTAGGGAAGAATCCATGAAGAGACCTCACCTATTTTCCTCAGGCAAACCTCCATCTAAGACGAAGGCTCAAACCAGCTCATCGCTTAGACGGTGGATCGCACGCACGATTACACGATCCATCGTACTACCGTTCGGCTTGGGCCTCTTTTCAGTCGCAGCTGCGCAAACCGACTTTGATAAAAAAATTGCGCTTGAGGACGCTTATTTCGAGGAAAATTATTCCGACCTAATAACAGAAGCGACGACTTATCTTGATGGGGCTCCAGAGGATCACGACATTCGTTTTCTACGCGGCATGGCCTATTCTTTTGTCGGCGAATTACAACAGGCACAAACCGATATCCAAACCGCTCTAGAAGGCGGAACCATGCATGATGCCGAAGCGCGGCTCATGCTGAAAAATCTATCTTCGCTTAGGAGTTCTGTGGACTCAACGTCTGAAGCAAGCAAACCTCCTGCCGCAAAACCCTTTAGCTACAATGTCTCTCTCGGGATACATTCAGATACACGTGTCTTAATTCGTCCAAAGGAACGTGACCCAGAACCCGTCGAAGATATTGAGGATCAAGCCGCGCAATTAAAACTGCTCCTTCGCTTCCAAAGTAAACGGGGACTTTTCGCGAGTTACTTTAACAACGCCCTTTTTTACAACGAAGCAACGGATGAAAACCGCCTCACGCAAAACATGGTGATCGGCTATCGTCACAAAGGAAAACGAAGCATTCAAGATATCGGGCTTTTAGGCAACTCGATCCTGCTTGACGGAGACGAATACCGACGTCGATACGGGGTTCAGGCAAATAAACTCGGAAGCCTGACCACAAACGTTGCCGTCTGGGCTGGCGCAGAAATTGGCGAAGATGATTTCCCTGAATACGAGGAGTATGACGGCGACTATGTTAGCTTACGGCTGGGTGCACTTCGATTCTGGGGCCCGATGCGCTTGACGCTCGATGGGTCTTATACCGACCATTCGGCTCGCCTTGACGAAGTGGGTTACACGGAAACCTCGGTTGGCCTCGGGGCTGAAATGCAGATTCACAAACGGGTAGACGTCGGGATCCACGGGCGCTACACAGACAATCCGTATGACAAATTTGATGATGCTTTCGACCTTAAACGGAAAGACCAATACCTTACCGGACGTCTTTTTGGACGCTACCACATCCGCTCAGGATTCAGCATCGAACCAAGTGCCACCTATATCCAGCGCGACTCAAATGTGGACACCCTTGAATACGATCGGTGGGTGCTCGAGCTGAATACGGTGCTTTGGAGCTGGTGAGCTCCTCCCTTAAATCCGACACATGGGCCATTCTTTTTCTTGGCCTTATTGCGCTGGGAATTCTACTCTTTGCCGGCCATCGAGTATATACTCGAGCCTATACGACGCTTGACCGTGAGCTCGATCAGCGACTTTTGAATGCTGCTGAAGAAGCGAAGAACTCATGGCAGGCAGGATATGAAGACCCTCAAGAATTAAAGCGCCTCCTTGCAGCCATTCGCAGCGCATCCCAACTCGAGAATCTATTTATTTTTGATCAAGATCAAAAGAGCCTGGCAGATGCACGTAGCCGTGTCGCACCCGGCAAACAATACACCATGCTCCAGCTCTCACTGAACGCAGTGGAAAAAGTAAAAGATGGGGAGAACTTCCTAAATAGACAAAAGACAATTGAAGGGCATGCCTTTCGTGACGCCTGCCTTCCGATCAAACTTTCCGCGACAACCAATGCTGCTACCGTAGGCGCGGTGCTCCGAGGCGGGGTTTACGCTCAAGCCGGGGTTGAATTTGAAGCCGGGCTCGAACGTTTGCGACAGAACTGGCTCCTTGCCAACATCCTAAGTTCCATCATTGTCTTCACCTTCATCGCCACGCTTTTAGCGCTCAATCATCGATTCAAAAAGCTACAACACCGAATTTACGTTCAATCCCGCGTGGAGATGATCCATCTATTGAGCTCGGGCATGATGCATGAAATTAAGACCCCGCTGGCCACCATTCATGGGTCAGGTCAGCTGCTTCAGAAACGCCTGAAAGAGGACCCCGAGCACGGAGAGCTCGCCGATTATATCGTCGAAGAATCCTCAAAAATCGAAGAAATCTTAAACACGTCTTTGGGTTCAAGCATCACCAAAGAAAATCAGGAGGTCGACATAGAGGGCTTCGTTACCTCCCTGATCCGATTGCTAAATCCGACCATCCGACAAAAGCAGGTCAGGTGCGAAACCTTTTTTGACACCCAAGCTATTGTGCAAGCGGCTCCACTTATGCTTCGACTCCTTTTCGCCAACATCATCCGCAATGCATTGGATGCGGTGCAGCCGATCAACGGTCAGCTCCAGATTTTTTCAAAAATCGAAGGGAATCAGATTGGAATTTCGATCCAAGACAATGGCCCTGGAATTCCGCGAAAAAAATGGGCACGCCTACTTGAGCCGCTTTCAACCACCAAAAGCCAAGGTAGCGGCCTCGGACTAGCGGTTGCCAATCAAGTGGTTCGGGAGCTTAAAGGCCGACTCGAAATGAACAGTCGAGAAGGGGTTGGCACAACCATCACAGTATGGTTAAAACTGGCTCCAAATCAGTCGAGGAACAGTGAATAAAGGGTGTAGATGTCAAAAATTCTTATCGTAGAAGATGATCAAAAATTAGCAAAGGTCGTCGCGATGCACTTGCGGGATGAGGGACATCAGATCGAAGTAGCCTATTCTTTGGAGGTTGCCTGCGAACATCTCGAAGATTTCAAACCAACCATTGTCATCACCGACCTTATGATTGGCGACGATAGCGGATTGGAAATTCTCGCCCTAGCGAAACGCGAAGCTCAGCTACCTGACGTCATCTTTGTCACCGGTCACGCAAGTACGGAAACCGCAGCCCAAGCCATGAGCGATGGCGCATACGAATACCTCAGCAAACCTTTTTCCCTCGAAGAAATTAGCCACCTCGTAAAACGCATTTCCGAGCGGCGCGCCCTGGTTGACCAGCAGCCTGGAAAACGGAAGCGCAAATCGTCTAAGCTCATCGCCGCCAGCGATTCGATGAAGCAAATTCTAAATGATTTAGATCAAGTGGTTCAACTCAACACCACGGTTCTGATTCGCGGTGAATCGGGTACTGGTAAAGAAGAAATCGCCCGCTTCATCCACCGTGAAGGCGACCTCAACCAGCCCTTTGTCGCGATTAACTGTGGCGCTATTCCGGAAAACCTTCTCTCCTCAGAACTCTTTGGTCATGAAAAAGGATCCTTCACTGGAGCTTCAGCCCAACGCGCGGGAGCCTTTGAACGTGCCGATGGTGGTATTCTTTTTCTCGACGAACTCGGAGACATTTCCTTAAGCACTCAAGTACACCTCCTCCGTGCGCTTGAAACCAAAGAGGCAACCCGTGTCGGTGGAGAACGCCCCTTTCAATTCGATGTTCGCCTCCTCGCCGCCACGAATAAAAACCTTGAAGACATGATCGAAGACGGAAGTTTTCGTGAAGACCTTTATTACCGCCTCAATGTCTACCCCGTGGAACTCGCCCCCCTACGAGATCGCAAAGAAGACATCTTCCCTCTCGCGTATCACTTTCTACAGGACTTCGGCCTACCGAAAGAGCGGACGGCGCAAGCTAGCCTTGAGCCGCTTCTGGACTATCCGTGGCCAGGCAACATCCGCGAGCTTCGCAATGTAGCGGAAAACATTTTCATCCGTAGCTTGAAGCAGGAAATCACCTCGGACTTAGTCAAACAGCTCTTACCCAAAAGCCGGGCTCCGCAAAACGGAACCACCTCGACCCCGACCACCTTGGAAGAAGCTGAATCACAGCAAATTTTAGAAGCGCTGGATTCCAGCAAGGGAAATAAAACGGAAGCCGCCAAACTCTTGGGTATCACCCGTCGTCGGCTCTATTCACGCATGAAGATTCTTGGTCTAGATGATTGAGACCCTAGCCACGATTAAAACCGGCGAGCTTTATGCTCTTGGAGCCGCGCTAGGCTGGGCCGTAGCGGTTGTCTTCTATAAAAAGCTCGGCGAAAAAATCCCCGCCTTTGAACTTAACTTGTTTAAGAACAGCGTAGGCCTGCTTCTTTTCACCTGCACCATCGCAGGAATGTCTAGCCTTTCGCATACCGCACTTACCTGGAATGAAATCGCTCTTCTGAGCTTTAGCGGCATCTTGGGCATCACCTTCGCAGACACGTTAATCTTCTACAGCTTAAATCATCTCGGCGCCGGTGCGAGTGCGATTATCAACTGCTTATACAGCCCTTTCGCAATTCTCTTTGCCGTCCTCATGCTGAATGAAAAATTGAGCCCAACTCATCTAATTGGAACCTTACTCATCGTCTGCGCCGTCCTTTTGGTCGGCTTAAAAAAAGACGCTTCGGAAACGGTGAAGATAAATCGAGTTAAAGGAATTCTCGCCGGTGTCGTTGCCATGGCGAGCATGACCTTTGCCATGGTTCTCATCAAACCTCTCCTAGAAAAGAGCTCGCTGCTTTGGGTGATTGAGATCCGCCTGGGAGCCGCTGTCGCCGCCGCTGTCCTATACACGCTGATTACCGGAAAAGGACGGGCCACTATCCAACGGTACACCCAAGCCGATGTATCACGCTTCGCACTCTTAGCTGGATCAATTTTAGGCGCCTACATCAGCATGGCTCTGTTCGTCGCGAGCTATCAAACAGGACGCGCTTCGGTTGTCGCAGTGATCCACCAAACCGCCACGATTTGGATCGTTCTACTAGCAACCTATTTTCTGGGTGAAACCCTGACCCGAAACAAGTTGATCGCCACCATTCTCGGAATCTCTGGAGCCATTTTGATCACGATTTACGGCTAATCCAGAACGACTTTTTTCGCAAAGTTAGCGAACGTAATAGACCTTCTGCACGATTTCACCGTTGCGCTCCACATTGAAAACAAAGGTGTTCACATTGCCTTTGGCGAATTCGCTAATGAAAAATAAGCCACGCTTCATCGAGGTCATATCCATCGCGTTCACCTGCAAGATGGTGTCACCTTCTTGCAAGTCCATTGCTTTCAGCAATTCCCGCTCTCCCTGCATTTTCAGGGTATAGCCGCGTGCCTCGCCTTCTTCATCCCGACTGCGATGAAAGGAACCAAAGAGCTGGGCCAGATCACGAGGACGCTGGAGCATCTTTTGATGAAATTCCTGCAAGGCACTTTTCTTCACCACCCAACGGTTTTCCTCGATCATTTTTCCAAAGCGATTTTCTTTGATCGCGGGACGATCGAAATACGAAACCTTTTCTTCTGCCGCTTTACCATCAGCAACATCAGCCGCACCAACCCCAGAGAATTTACGCTTCAAGCTATATTTCTTTTCATCATAGTTGATCACCACGTGATCAGAATGAACCTCGAGAATCTTCGCACCGTTGAAGGTTTGCCCCCGGCTTAGAAAGCGCTGCCGCCCAGTCTTCATGTCTTCAATATTCGCCATGTGCACCGGCTCTTCGTCACCAGCATATTGCACCGACCCAACAAAGCGGAACAGCTGATCAGGATTAAACGCCTGCTTGGCAACGACCTTTTTATCAGACGCAAACACCTGCCATGGAATTTCAGGCTTACTTGCGGAGATAAACTGCACCGCTTTGGCGTTACTCGTCGAACCCGCTTCCGTTACAGGAGCGGCTGCGATCCGAGGCAGATCCATATATAAAAATGCAAAAAGACCGACCGCCGCCATGACGAGAAACCACGGCATCCAACGCCAGCGATGGAGCCCTAACCAAATATTTGAATCTTGCATGTCATTCTGTCTCTTTACTCATTGCCTTAAAGGCGATTTTCACCGCCCTGTTCCATCTGAAACAGGGCGGTAAAACCACAAAAAAGCGGAGGCTGTAAGCCGGATTTTGTTCCAACCAATTGAGCCTGGCCGAAGCCATTTTCAACTGGGCTTCATCAGTCATTTATCTATTGCGTTCAACCCGAGATTCTCATTCGCCGAAACGAACACCGAGACGGACAGCCTCTCACCTTCTATTTGATCTTGCTCCAGACGGGGTTTACCATGCGATCCGGCTCTCGCCTAAACCCGGTAGTCTCTTACACTACCTTTTCACCCTTACCTCTCTCCAACGCAAGAAACCGAAGTTCCTCACGCCTTCAACACGAGGCGGTATATTTTCTGTGGCACTTTCCGTCCCCCCCGATATAGCAAGGGGCCACTGGGGTTATCCCCCAGCCGTCTTGTCCTGCGGAGTCCGGACTTTCCTCCCTCACCGTCAATTCACACGCAAGCGCATGCATTTAAAGCGAGAGCGACTGATCGCCTCCACACGCAAGATAGTCGTCAGCGCCCCTTTGTAAATTCGAAACGAACTAAAATTAGTTGCCATTCATCGACCTGCAAAAAGGCTACTTCTTTTTTTTATTCGTAGAACTCTCTTTTTCGCTCTGAACTCCAGGCTTATACAACTGAGGCAACAAGCGCCCCGGATACCCACCGCGTTGCAAGCCATCGACGGATTTTGGTACTTCATGCAGTTTCATCTGATATATCGCCTCCTGTAACGAAGGATCATCCTCTAACCCGCAGCACCCAAAATGCGGAACGATGGCATATGCCTCATGCTCGGCTGGGCTCAGGCGGCCAAGCAACCCAATATCCTTTGGATTCGACCGAGGATTTAGGAGAGTAGAGAAAGGAATGGTTTGTTTACAGCTTAAGGACGAATGCGGAAGCCGGTTTTTTGAAATCCGATTCATCTCCTCGAATTTGAGGCATACGAAAATGAATGAGTTACAGGTTGCTCTCTTTTGGGGCCTTTGGTTTAACTCAGCAAAATTAAGAAATAGAACGTTATGGCAAACCCAACCATCATTTACACCCATACAGATGAAGCACCGGCATTGGCGACTCAGTCACTCCTACCTATCATCAAAAAATTTACCGCTCCATCAGGAATTAACGTCGAGACCCGCGACATTTCCCTCGCGGGGCGTATCATCGCAACCTTTCCAGAGTTTCTCGAAGACAATCAACAAATTGGCGACCATTTGGCTGAGCTCGGGACCTTGGCCAAAGCCCCAGACGCGAATATTATCAAGTTGCCAAACATTTCCGCCTCTGTCCCCCAGCTAAAAGCTGCGATTGCAGAACTGCAATCCCAAGGCTTTGCCCTGCATGACTATCCAGAAGAGCCCAGCACAGATGCTGAACAGGACATCAAGTCTCGTTACGACAAAATCAAAGGCTCCGCAGTAAACCCGGTCCTACGCGAAGGAAATTCCGACCGTCGCGCACCAGCCGCAGTAAAGAACTACGCCAAAGCAAACCCTCACTCTATGGGTGCCTGGGCCCCCGATTCCAAGTCGCACGTCTCCACCATGACAGACGGAGACTTCTGCTCCAACGAGCATTCAGTCACCATTCAAGATGCATCCGAATTCAAAATCGAGTTCACTGATGCCTCTGGCAACACCACAATTCTCAAGGACTTCTCCCCCCTACTCGCCGGCGAAATCATCGACGCCAGCGTCATGAGTCGCAAGGCCTTGGTAAGCTTTCTTGGTCAACAAATCGCTGAAGCCAAAAAACAAGGCATCCTCTTTTCGCTGCATATGAAAGCGACCATGATGAAGGTCTCTGACCCGATTATCTTCGGTCACTGCGTTCGGGTGTACTTCAAGGATGTACTCGAAAAATACCAAGCCACCATCGATGACCTCGGCGTCGATTTCAGAAACGGCCTCGGTGACCTCGTGAGTAAAATCCAGAGCCTTCCCGAAGCCGCTCGCAATGAGATCGAAGCCGATCTTGCCGCTGCCATCGAAAACGGCCCAGACCTCGCAATGGTGGATTCCGATAAAGGCATCACCAACCTTCACGTTCCCAGTGACGTCATCATCGACGCCTCCATGCCAGCCATGATTCGCACCTCGGGTTGCATGTGGAACAAAGACGGCAAGCTTCAGGAAACCAAAGCCGTCATTCCCGACAGTTCATACGCCGGCGTCTACCACGCAACCTTTGAATTCTGCAAAGAACATGGTGCCTTCGATCCCACCACCATGGGCACCGTGCCTAACGTCGGCCTCATGGCTCAGAAAGCCGAAGAATACGGCTCGCACGACAAAACCTTTGAAATGGAAACCGACGGAACCGTTCGCGTGGTCGACAAAAATGGCAACACGCTCACAGAACATTCGGTTGAAAGCGGTGACATTTGGCGCATGTGCCAAGTAAAAGACGCTCCGATTCGCGACTGGGTGAAACTCGCGGTCAACCGCGCTCGCGCCACCGGTTCCCCAACTGTATTTTGGCTCGACGAAGCTCGTTCCCATGACGCGGAACTGATCAAAAAGGTAAACACCTTCCTTCCGAATCACGATATAGACGGACTCGAGATCCACATTATGTCTCCGGTCGAAGCGACTCTCTTCACCTTGGATCGCATCAAAAAAGGCGAAGACACCATCTCCGCTACCGGAAATGTCCTGCGCGATTACCTCACCGACTTATTCCCGATTCTTGAGCTCGGTACATCAGCGAAAATGCTGTCTATCGTTCCACTTATGAACGGCGGCGGACTCTTCGAAACTGGCGCGGGCGGCTCTGCCCCCAAACATGTGCAACAGTTTGAAGAAGAAAACCACTTGCGCTGGGATTCCCTCGGAGAGTTTCTCGCCCTCGCGGTATCGCTGGAACACCTCGGGAACACCTCCAATAATTCACAAGCAGTCATCTTAGCCGAAACCTTAGATGAAGCCACCTCCACCTTCCTGCTTAACGACAAGTCGCCTTCGCGGAAAGTCAACGAGCTCGATAATCGTGGCAGCCACTTCTACCTCACCTTGTACTGGGCCCAAGCTCTCGCGGCTCAGACTAAAGACGCAGAACTCGCATCCAGCTTCGCAAAACTAGCGGACGAGCTTGCTGCCAACGAGACGAAGATCGTCGACGAGTTGAACGCGGCCCAAGGTGTCTCCATGGATATCGGCGGCTACTACCATCCCGATGCAAACAAAGTGGCAGAGGCCATGCGCCCAAGCGCCACCTTCAATAACATCATCGATTCGCTGTAGTCTTGCGGCGCCCGCAATAACGGGTACGGCTTCAGAAACGTGTCAGACTCATTCCTTATTCCTGTTTCAGACTCATTCCTGTTAACTCGACCGTTTTCATCCGTCGGCGGTTGGAAACCGCCGCTCCTTGGCCTTCGGCGATTCCCAGGCAATACATGAAGGTGTCAGACTCCAATGGCACTTAGATATGCGGTCCAGCCTATTTTTCTGCGCCATGTTACATCGTGGGAATCCGCCCCAAAGTGGGCGGGATATGGTAGCCCGTGTGCAAGGCCGCGAAGCGGCCGCAGCGCCGGGTTACGTGCAGACGTGAGAAGGCAACGAGGGATAAGCCCTGTATTTGAATAGAAATCGGAGCGAGGCGCAGCACCGCGCCAGATGGCTAAAACCGTACAATTTTCAGTTAAAAA
>Ga0209187_1000679_pt1 | contig 52654 bp, 51 predicted proteins | sample BantaG_FD_187430 | JGI IMG/M metagenome (GOLD analysis project Ga0209187, IMG submission 187430) | Marine algal microbial communities from Bantry Bay, Ireland - BantryBay_4 metaG (SPAdes) (version 2) | ecosystem: Host-associated > Algae > Red algae > Unclassified | place: Bantry Bay, Ireland...
GTTTTCAGGGCTGTGTTGGCGATTGTTAACCCCCGCATTCAAAAGAGAGTGTTTGCTGCATCTGCTACATAAATCTCTTACTTGGGTAGGGACACTGCTTCCTTATCCCTTATTCTGCAATAACTCTAATAACATTTATCTAATCGTAAATGTTTGAATAAATAGCGAGAGGAGGCTCAGTAGTGTCGCTGCCGGGTCTCTTCATTTTTCCACATTAAATTTACTTTTGTTCCATCATGTCCACAACAGTTACATTTATTCTCTACATTGCCTTAATTATCATGCCGCCGCCAATCACGTTCGGTTTACCCACCTGTACTGTTTCCACTACTGGCCTGACTGAGCGCTATGACCCTGTTACTGAAACCCTTTATGTTGATGAATGTTGGAATGGAACGCTTACCAGGACTAATCTGCCCGTTGTTGACATGACGACATCCGTCGTCGTAATCGAAACCAGCAAAGGTCTTGTTACTGTCCAACTGCCCCAGCTAGTAGATCATCTTCCATATGAAACTGCTCCCACCGCCATCCAGAGCAGCAGCGCGTTAGGTACCCAAAGCAGTCACTCTCAAGATGAACTAAAGCAACAATTCGATTGCAATAAGGTCAAATTGTTTTTAGATGATTGCCTGACGGGGCCAAGACCCTAGACCGAAATCTACAACAGAGAATATTCCCTGATCAAAAAAGTCCTAGCCAAATCAAATTGGTTACGGGCTTTTTTTCGATTGGAAGCGAGACCATAAGCAATAATGTGACCGCAACCGATAGAGCAATAACGTTGAGAATTAGCTTTGCGTTTTTCATGTCTCCCAAAATAACGTAATCGCTGTGTGTCTTCAATAGCCCAATTTTCTCAAAATAGTATATAATGGAAGCATAAAAACATAAATAAATAAAAACATAGAAGCATAAAAACATAAATGAATAAAACTATCCTATTTGCAAACCAAAAAGGTGGTGTTGCGAAAACCACTTTAACGGCTAGCGTGGGCGCACAACTGCCAAGAAAGACGCTGCTTGTCGACGTCGACCCACAAGCTTCGCTTACTGATATGTTTGGTATCCAGCCCAAAGCCAGCATGTATCACGTGCTAGGAGACAGTAAAGCAGGCTCCCAGAGCATCGAGAGCATCATCGTACCTCTTGCCCCGAATCTCGACCTTGCGCCCTCTGACGTCGATTTAGCGCTATCTGAAACGGGTCTAATCATCGGCCAGAAGCGTTGGGAGTATTTGTTGCAGAAAGCTCTTGACCCAGTGCGGTCGAAGTATGATTGGATTGTAATCGATTCGCCGCCCAATCTGGGCGCATTGACGACCTGCGGAATCATGGCCGCAGATTGGGTGATTGTGCCGACGCAGCTCACCGCCATGGCGATTAAAGGGATGAACCTATTCCTAGATACCTTACGCGCGACACAGGCCGACTATGGCAGTGATGCCGCGCAGCTGCACGGTGTGATCTGCACGTTAACTGATATGCGCTTAGTCGTTGCTAATGAAATGCTGGCCGCACTACAGGCTCGCGAGGATTTACCACTGCTTAAGACACTAATCCCGAAGCTCGTGGCGTTTGAAGAGGCGTCACTAATGGGGCAAACGATCCAGCAATATGCGCCCAGCAGCAAAGCGGCCAAGAGTATTGCTGAATTGACGAAGGAGATCATCAATGGCTAAAAAAGGAAAATCATTTGCCAACAAAGCGCAGCAGCTTGTCTCCAATGAGCCAGCGCCTGAAGAACCGACATCCGTGGCCACTGTGGTGCCGGAGCCAGAAGCTGAGGCTGGCGAACCTAAGAGATTCCGCACCACAATTATGATGAGCGAGGAAGCGATCGAGCTAGTTGACGCCATTCAACGTAAATATCGGCGACAGCATAAGAAGCGGATTACGAAAGGTGATGTGTACGAACTCGGGATCAAAGAATTAGCCGAAAGAATGGGCATAGAAGCATAAAAACATAAATATGTTTTTATGCTTTTGACTTCAACTTAAGGGTTGACAGCCTGTCTAACAATATGATAAAGTCAGCAGTTAAATGACATTTGATTGCTTGGAGGGATACTATGCAACCCGTACAGAATACGCGACCCATCTCAGAGTTTAGGACACATCAAGACGAAATACTGAACCAAACTGATGAATCTCCCGTTGTTCTGGCACAGCGCAGCAGACCGCGCGTTGTGTTAGTCAACGTAGATGAATGGAATAGAATTGCAGAAAGAATGAACGCATTGGAGCTAGCAACAAAGGCACTACACGGTGCGCTGAAAGAGGAACGCAAAAACCAAAAGCATCATTCGCTTAGTGATTTAGAGGCAATGATCGCACAAAAGAAAGTTGCGGCCTGATGTGGGAGTGGTCGATTCCAGATCAGTTCATGGACGTTATTCAGGAGAACGCGCTGCTTGGTGATGCGTCTTTGATCAGGATGTTAAGAGAAATTGCCGCTGATCCTGACGCGATGCCCGCTGCTGGTGCGCATCAGCTTTTCGAGGATGTATATTTGATACAGGTCAATCGCTGGGTAATTCTCTACGAGAGGTTGACCGAGGTAAGATTGTTAGTGCTTTCTGATTTATCCGAGCTTGACCAACTGATTGATTCAGTGCTAGGGTAAAGAGAGACGTACCGTCTCAATATTGTGGGGGCTGATAGCGCAGGCTGAGCTTTGTACAAAGTACAAATGGTCGAAGCCAAGCGATCACCACCAAATATGTGAGACGGGAAAGATAAACAACTAAATAGAACGGCCCTGCTAGGTGGTGGAACACCTAACAAGGCCTTGCCCACTGTTGAGCCCGTTAAGCACCAACAGCGAACCGCGAACGATTGTACCATAGGTGCATCTCGCGCGTTCCTATTACGTACCTATGCGCTCGACAGAAATTCTGTCGAGCGTTTTTTATTCCCAAAATTCGAGGTGCCTATGTCCAAGAGAAAAATCACAATTACCGACCGCAAGGGTGAGCGCGTCCATGAATGGGACGAACGACCTCCACCCGAGATAACCCGTATCAAGCCAGAAATTGGTGGCTTTGATCCATCAACACACAAACACTATCTAGCCACAGGTGAAACCAAAGGAAGCCACCAAGACCGCGCCAAGGCCTTCCAGATCCGTACCAAGCATGTGAGTCTTGCGGCAGCAATTGCAAGCGTCCCCATTGCTGTTGTTGGGTTCAGCGTGCCCCTACTCTCCTTGCCGATCCTACTCTGGATATTTGGCACGTACGCCAGCGTATGGATCGTAGCCTATGTGTGGGACGTTGCGGCCTCGCCAGATGGCGTCGCGTTGATTCGGGCGCTTGCCGAGGCGTGGGAAATCAGAGCCGAACGAAAAGAACGGCACAAACACTATCGAGAAAAGTAAATGAGCGATTTTCAAGACAGAAAAAAAGCTGCCAGAGAACAAAGATCTTCACGCACATTATCGGGCCGTGGGGTTGTCGAAAACGTGAGCAACCGTCAGCGATTTGCGGCCAAAGCCGAGCTAATCAATGAGGTACTCTGCGCATTTGCGACGCAGCTCTACGAGGTGGACGACCGTGGAGAATTCTTGAACATAGACAATGATGGTCGACTTTTGGTGCGTGTCCCCTGGCGTAAGAAATGGGCATCCGATATGCCACCAGCGCTGCGCAAGACGGAACGGGATGCTGTGAGGATGATTTTGGATGTATACCAGAGCAGCCAGAACCATTCTCATCTCTTCGAATTTATCCCCCCATCCTGGCATATTCGTATTCATCGCTTTCCAAGCCTAGAGAGCGCACTGAAATGGATCGAAGGGGCGCAGATAAACGCGACCCTATACAACGCCATAGACACTCAGCGCCGCAACCAACGAAGGACTTCACAAAAAGCTGCACAGTAAGCCTCTGTACGGGCCTTTAAACAGGATCTAGTAAGGGATTCACAGAGAGGCCTAACATACCCGTACCGACGTCAGCAGTAGTGTTCAGGGGCAAACTATCTAATAAGGAGGGGGTAACAAAGATAGATGACGACAAACCTACCTCAAAACGCACGTTCATTTTCCAAAAACGATTGAAGCCAGCCGTACTTGATCTGGTTGGTTTTGTTAAAAAACCAACAGGAAACGGCGATATATGCCGTGATACAATAAGACCATCGCTATTGATTCAGACATTGTTGCGCGCCCTACACAGGCGCAAGAAGTGCCGGAGAAATAGTGATGCCCTCAATCTTTTCCACCAAACAACAAACAGACTCTCGAACTGAAATCATCACCCGCGCCAAAGCCAAGCTAAAAAAACGCCAGCATACCCTACTGGTTGGATGCTTTGGCGCGGGCAAATCTTGGCTCCTCGATTCCATTTGCGCCGAACTCTCAACCACACCTGTCATACGTCTCTCCTTGACGATCCCGCGCAAGGCCTTTGTCATTGCCATCGTCGAGCGGATGCATGCCGACGGCCACAACCTCGATTTTGATCCGGACTGGGAAAAGGCCGACAAAGCTATCCGCAAGCTAACCGTCAAAAAGCTCGTTGAGCGTATCCAGCCCTACATCAATCAATATACCTTCATCGTTGACGACCTCGAACGCGCTACCGAGCGCACCGCAGCCGACGTGGTCTTTCCGCTGCTCGACGGCCTCGTCCTAGCCGCGGCTGATGTGTCGAGTCAGACCCAAGCCAGGCGTATCGCACCGATCATTAATCACTTCCATCGTATCGAGGTTCCACCCCTGACCAAAGACGAAACCTCTGCCATGCTTTGGTCCCTTGTTGAACGATCCAATCACAAGCGTCATCGGCTGCTCGAAACCCAAAATTGGAACATGTCCCGCGGCGTCCCTGGCGTCGTCGCCGACATCGCCGATCAGCTGGGTGAGTCCGGGTCTATCAAAGATGTGCGTCAGCTTCAGCACGACGCACCGGGTGTTCGATATGTTGGGCTACTGCCAGCGGTTCTAGTATTGGGTATTGTTATTTTAGTACTCATGCGTTATACCGCACGCGGCTTTTCTGATCCATATATCTACGTTTTTACAGCCTCTGGATACACAGTTCTACGCATGATGATGTATCCCCTTCAGCGCTGGGCAGACGGCTAAATAGGCTGGGTTTTTTTTCGAAAATGGGGACTTTAAGGGAAAAAATTAATTTTTTCCCTTAATAAAAACATAAAAACATAAAAACGTATAGACATACATACATAAAAGCACATCAAATCGTGAGCATCCAAAAGATCCAAATTTACAACCTAATACCATTTATCGGACACGCTCTCTTCGCATACTTAATTGCACTCATTGCAAACCATTATGAGATCCTGCAACTTGCTCCATGGATGATCCCGGCAGCACTCATTATTGGCAACCTGCCCGACATCGACAGCGGAACCGCGCGCATTGGCCGCATCGTGCCCAGGCTCTCAACGTGGATCGAATCGACCTACGGCCACCGCACCATCACGCACTCACTCTGGCCCGTCGCCGCCATCTTGTTGATCGGCTGGAGCGTCGCCCAAATCACCCCCGCGAGTCTCCCAAGCGATAGCTCATCGTACGCTCAACAAATAAAGGATACATGGTGGATCCCCGCAGCTTTTTACGCATCGCACATCCTCCTCGACATGATCATCGGCACCACGGGCGTACCGCTCCTCTGGCCCAACCCGACGCGCTTCTATCTGTTGCGCCGCATCAAAAGCAATTCATCGACCGAGCGCGTTCTGATCGGCATGTTGCTTGTCGTTGTCTTCGTGCTAACCATCTTCGACACACCCAACATCAACGCGCTGATCTCCAACGCGGCCGGAGATCTTGATTATGCTGTCTTCCAGTATCGTGAATGGGAACCAACCCATCAGGTTCTAGTCGAGGTACAGGGCACCGAGCAGTTGACCCATCAACCGGTGACCGGGCGCTATCTCGTGCGCCGCGTGGAAGGCAACACCTTCTTCATCGAAGTGGGCGACCGCATCCGCACCGCTGGCCAAGCGCAGCAAGAAATCTACCTGCGTCACGTCGTCGCCATCCAAGGCCCGAGCCGTTCCGGAACAATCACAATTCCGACGCCGACCCCAACATCCGAAATCGTCATCATACGCATTGATCACGTTGCCGATCTCGCGACCGAAATTCTCGTCGACATCGGCGAGCGCGTCGAGCAGGGCCAACTCGTTGCCGAACTGCGCCGCCTCAAGTCCCGTGAGCACGTAAAACCGCTCACGGTGGGCGATATTCTTAAAAGCGTAACATCAACGCCTATAGCCACGCCTACGGCCACACCGCCGCCGTCAGAGCCGCCACAGACAAACCAAGTCGCTTGGATACCACCAACCGCCACATGGACGCCAGCAGCCCTCAATTCGCTCGAAGTCCAGCGCGCCAACGCCCAACTGGATCGAGCCATCATTCAAGCTACGGCCGCAGCCCTAAACGCCCAGCCGGATCCGCAGCGTCTCGCCGCGTCGAGGGCCGAACTTGAGATCCGCGCTCGCGAAGTCCAGCAGGCCCAATCCAGATATGATGCCGAATCCTGGAAACCCAACATCGGCATGCTCGACGTTTCGCTGGCACTCGAAAAAGCCACCAACCACTACAACCTCACTGCCGCCCGCGCAACCGAAGCCGCACGTGTCGACTACGCAGCCATCGACCTCGCTGCCGCGCGCCTACAGCAAGCCTACATCGACCACGCTATCCGGATCGCCACGCCAACGCCAAAAGAGACGCCAACCAGTCGACCAACAGGCACCGCAACCTACACGCCGACGCCAACGAAGACTACAACACCGACCAAAAGCCCAACGCCCACCAAAACCACAACACCGCGCCCAACCGTCGACATCTTCAAAACCGAGATCCGCTCGCTTGTGACCGGGATCGTGACCGACATCCGCATTGTCTCAATTAACGGCAACGAGGCGACCGTCAATCTAGCAATTCAAACCACCGGTCTCGACAGACCAACAACAGTCCCTCCCCCCAGCGAAGCGCCCGGGGGGAGGCTAGAAGGGGGTGAAGCCGCAACCATCGTCTCTGTGACCGATGGAGACACGCTTCGTATTCAGCTGCAGAGCGGGCAAACCGAAACCATTCGGCTCCTCGATGTCGACACGCCGGAGACCGTCCATCCTAGCAAGCCCGTCGAGTGTGGCGGCCCCGAGGCCTCAGACCACACCAAGAGCCGCTTGGCGCGCGGGACGACGGTCTATGTCGAGACTGCCGGGCGTGACAAATATAGTCGGCTGCTCGCCTACATCTGGACAGAAGACGGCGCGCTCTTCAATGAGGAGCTCGTTTTGACGGGGCTGGCGCGTCATGATGATTACGGCAATACGAGTCAGTATACGCAGCGGATCGCTGTTGCTGAGCAGGCGGCGCAGGCGGCAGGTTTGGGGATCTGGTCATTGTGTTCGATGCAATAATGTTACACTCCTCTCTCCCTTTTCTTGGGGAACTTCATCACACCTGTGGAGTTGCTGCTGGAGATGTTGATAGTGTATAGCGTCCGTGGAGTTATGGTGGGAGTGCTGATGGGGTATTTTATGAAGAGGGTGTGATTAGGATCTGAGCATTACCAATAGTTATCTTCTTCTTCAATGTCCTCATCAACCCATAGTAAGGTAAGCACTGCATTGAAGGAAGACATTGCCGCTGATTGTTCAAGAATGGTGGCACCCTTGCGATACCTACCCTCTGTGAGCCATTCTGAAGCCCTGATTTTTCGCTGGCGCTCTGGCAAGCCTTGATTTTTAAAAAAACGAATCCACGCTGCTGGAAGTACCTGGCTTACATCGCGTTTCAACAAATAAACCCAAATCTTTGAACTCTTTGCTCGCTCGAAACCATTTTACAATGCCGTTTTGAGAAAAAACGACGGCGCATGGCTCTGGGGTGTAGTCCATGTACCTTAAAGCCGTTGCGGTCAAAGATGTGTCATAGGCTTCAGACAATTCAGTGATTACCTCGAACGATGGATCATTTTTCTCGCATAGAGGCTTGAAAAATCTTTCAGGCAATAGTAATGAAACGGCGAATTCATTCGCCTCTCTTTCATGATTGTTTATTTGGTTAGCTTGGAATGAACTTTCATCAATATCATTTTGGGCACAGAGCGCAAGTTGTCTTTGATGACGATGGACTTCGAAGTGACCTAGTTCATGGGCAATACTAAACCGTCTGCGTCTTTCATTTTTAATCTTAGACGAGATAGTGATGATGGCACTATCCTCAACGATGCTTATTCTTGCCTCCGAGCCATGTAATGGTTGATATCGAACTGTTGCTCCCCTTTCTAGTGCAATCAACTCCAAAAAATTTAAATCAGAGGCGGATGTAATTGCCAATTCATCTAGAACCCGTTCTGCGGCTCGTACAGGGTGAATAGCCCTACTCATCTGCACTATCGTTAGTCATATTTTGCTCCTTTGCTAAAAACTCCATTTCTGCTAATAAGCTTGACAGATCCTCATCTGGTACATCTTCAAAATTTCGGTAATGGGCTGTCACGAGTGTGACTTCACCTAGCTGCTCTCGAAGACGTTGAATAGCAGCGATTATATCATCTCTAGTCTGCGAGAAGGGACCAGATACAGACGAGTCAATTTTTTCTCTTTTTTCTTCTAACTCTTGGCCTTTGTTTCGCCAATTATGAGGCGACTTGTCCAACAATTCTTTTGCGATAGACTCCATTTTGTTTCCAAGAGATTCTGGGTCATAACCTAGAGTCCGAAGTTCTGCATCTATCTCGTCTGGAGATCCTAAATCTACTTCCTTGATTAATTTAGCTAAAGCATTCAGAAAATCACGATCTGTCAACTCATGATTACTCATAAGTACCCTCCTTTATAGCGAGCCTACACAGCCTCTTTAAACGATTATTAATCTCTTTAACTTCAACATCCAATTGCTTAGCAATAAATCTTGGTTTTGGCTCACATCCATCCAGGATAGCTAATACGACATCTTCCAATTCAGGTTTGTTGGACACTAAATCCAAAATAAAATCTACTTGTTGCTTAACAAGAAGTGCATCTTCCTCTGCTAGCAATAGCTCTTCAGGCGTAACCTGAGTATCAGCGAAAAGAAGATGACTTGCTTGTGTCGGGCCCCTCTCTAAAATGTCAGTACTACTTTCGTCTTCCCTTAAACGTACTTCACGGCGATTAGTAGCAGATTTATATAGCGCATCTACAACACTATTCACCTGATCCTTTAGCCATGGCATCAATGGACCCTTATCTGGATCCCACTTTCTATCGCCGTTTAAGGTTTTTTCAATGACATGTTGAACTATATCTTTGAGGGTCGAACCCTTTGCTAATTCTGCTGTTCCGCCCGATTGCCAAGAGTAACTTTTCGCTATGTAAGCGGTGTGCAATATCAACTCGTTATTAATCTTATGCCAATCTTGTTGCTGAAGCTGCTGAAATGTTGAGTCGTCCAATATAGAACCTCTCAAGAGGAATGCTATGTGTACAAGTATATACCGAAGAAAAGAGAAATTTCGCCATTTGTGGCAAAAAATGTAGAACTACTCGGTAGAATAAGTTAGGACCTGTATAGGAACAAGTTCAGGTCAACGTAAATTTTTATCAAAATAGTTTAGTGCGACAAGTTCGTCGCAAGGAGCATAGTATGCCAAAGAACAGGCACGTAGTGCCTCGTAATGGAAGATGGGCTGTTCGCACAGCGGGCAGCACACGAGTTACTTCTACACACCGCACGCAGCGAGCTGCAATTCGCAGCGGAGCAAGACGTTCAGGATCAGAAATGTTGATTCATGGGCGAAACGGACGTATCCGGGCACGCAATAGCTACGGCAACGATCCACATCCACCAAAAGGTTAATCAAGGATTTATATGTTATACAAAACTGGGGAAGAAGCTCCCCATGCAGGTAATTATCGATTTGTGAAGTACACAGATGGCACAACAACGCCATCACCAACAGCAGAGGAAATGATAATACCTCTCTCTAAAGGTGAGATATTTCCCCCAATTCGCTCATCCAATAAAGGAGCTTACTGGGCTGCTTGTTAGCCATGTGAAATAAAAAACAAAAGGTCATTGTGCATTAGACATTATATCGATTAGTTGATTTGCCCTTGTTTTGGAGGCCGAGCCCCTTTGTAAACATAGGAGGAAAATCAAATCGATATAATGTCTATTAAGTTTTATGTGCATTGATCTCTTGTTTTTTAGAGATGTGATTGAGGCCAAAATGAATATTTACTAGAAATTACTACTATTTCTGTATTAGGGATAGGGCTTTTAACGGGTGTTACTAGTAGCATTATACTTGTATATACTATCTGAAAGTGCTTACCACTTCACAAAAATGTTAATAGACAACTCATATATTTGGTGCTATTATCAAATTCAGATGGTCAATATAATATTATGCAAAGCGAAGAGAATAGATCAATTATGTCTAGTGAGGAAGTTAAGGCAACTAGTATTTTAAGCGCTTTAAAAAACTTTAACCCTTTTGTTGACATGCTTGATTTATATTTGAATAACGAGGGCATCTCCCCAGCTCGTTTGGCTGAAATGATACATGTTACGCCCTCAACGATAAGCCAGTGGAGAAGTGGAGTTCGTTTTCCAAAGGCAGATATGGTTTATCACATTGCGGTTGCTTTGTCTTTGCCTTTCGATAAAGGTGAAGCATTGATAAAAGGTTGGGAAGTAGCAAACACTATACGGGTAAGTTTAGCGTATCTGGAAGAAGCTTTTCGTAATGAGGATTATCGTACAGTTATTTCTGTGGGTGAAAGACTATTCTTACATAAAAAAAATGTACAAACGAATTAGCAGCAGTAACTTCAATGAAGGAATAATTAATGTCTAGTTCAGCAAATAGAAATGATAAGCTAGATGGTATTGTTGCGGCTTTTGAACAAGCATTCAGTGAATTTCATGAAATGGTCACCCACTGTAAGGATTCAAGTTTAGATGATGAAGCTCGTGTCCTGACTAGTAGCTATGATAGCCTTGTTACAAAAATTTCGATCCCTTGGGATCCTCCGCCTTCTCCAAATTCAATGTCATCTACTGCCGTTTGGCAAGAAGAAGTTGATGTTATCTCTGTACCGAGTAGAAAATTTGCTAGTGATGACGATGTTAATACCGTACTCTTGAATTCATCCGGTGATCAGCAAGCAAGGCGAAGGCTTCATATTGACTTAGGAGAAATACAAACTGCTGATTTTGATTTAGCACAGGACATTTTGCGGACACCCCCTGATGATAAATTAACCTTTCTCGTCAACTCGGTCACGGAGCAGAAGATAGATAGAATCATTATTCAAAATGATTCTATCCCTACTGAAAATGATCAAGAAAAAGATTTGAGTGGTGAATATAATATTGATAAGAAGGTTGCAAGTTTGCGCAAAAAACTAAAAGGAAATTTTTTGATTTTAGTTTTTTCGATCTTGTTTTTGCTGGCAAGTATAGGGCTTATAGCTTACAGCGATAGTGCATCCACGATAACTTTACGATTACTGTCTCTAGTTGCCATAATGTCAGTTGTAACATTATCAATCTCATTCACATCTATCGTTTTTCTCTCTTGGGTTCGGGGAAAAATGCTTTCTGAGCAAATGAATGAAATAAAGGAAGCAAAGACAAGCGTACGGCTAGCAAACGATGCTAGAACTGTTGTTTTATTGCCAAGAGAATTAGTTCATGCATGAAGATACCCCTGAACATGTTGTTGTACCCACAGGGTGCTGATTATTAGTTTCACGATTTAGTATAGTATTATTTGTGATATTAGTAGGCAAAATATCGTGAACTGATAATCAAAATAGGCAAATCTGCCGTGCTAAATGATCCTAGAATTGCTGGTTTAATTGCGTTTCTTCTAGCCGTAAGTTTCTCAATTATAACTTTTTTGCAACTAGAGAAGTATTCAGTAGATGATGAATCTCCTTATAACAGGGGAGACCTAGATCGATTTGTTATTGAGCTCAAAGATGAGATAAAACGCAGGGAACATTTCTCGATAAAACTACTTTCCTGTATACAAATTGTGGTTGTATTAATTGTAGTATTGGGGAGTTCAAAAAAAACACACAGAATAATATGGTCAGGCTTGAGCGGGCTTTCCTTCGCTGCTGTTATGGCAATCATTTCGCCTGATCCATGGTATGCTAAGCCTATTATAAATTTTGTGGATATGATACCTAAGATAATTAGAGAAATTAAGCTGCTTCTTGATTCAGCCACAACTACTCCATAAATGTCTTAAATGGAGAGGTGAACAAAAAATCGCAGGGAGCAATCACATTGCTCCCTGCGATTTTTTGTTCACCTCTCCCACCGATAAACCCCACAACCCCACTCCCGATAGGACTTCGGCCGCGCCCATACCTTCTCCGTCAACGTAAACTTAAGCAGAACAGCTATGTCGACTAGAGATCCCACAATCCCACTCCTTGACCTTATCCGGCCTTCGCCAACTCTTCTCCGTCAACGTAAAATCGATCAGATTGCTCTCCGTCAACTCCTCCCCTAACTTGAGGCTCGCCCAGGTCAAAACTATATCGATCACAATCATGTCCGCGCGCACCTTCTGATTGCCCATCATCTCCTGCACAGTCCGATTCGCAAAACCGGTTTGAGCCATTATCTCGCGGACGGTCAGCTTTTCGCCGGTCTCGTCTTCCATTCGATCAATTAGCTCCCGCATCTTCCAACGCATCATAAGTTATCTCTCTCTACAAATAGTCTATTAATGTATTTTTATGGTTTTATGTTTTTATGGTTCTGTATACGTATAATAGTACACCACTCATACTGAAAAAACGAATGAACCCCGCCGGTTGGTCCAGCTGATCCGCCCGAACGCAATCCTCGTAGGTTCGCCTATCCAGTGGTCAGAGTGAATCTCACGCAACGTTGGCCAGCTCACGGGTACAGACCATCATACAGTGGCCGATTTTTTCACATCCCAAGCAACAGAGTAATCAATCAGAGCGGGGACAGCGGATCTCACGCAATGTTGGCCAGCTTGTACGCAGGCCTGCACACCGTGACCACCGTGTGCAGGCCTGCTCTCGTCCAGCATCACCACCGCCTCACAACGTGGCTTCGCCCTATCTTCTCTCTCATCGTCATCCACCTGATCCCCATCGAACCCGCTCCGGGCGCACGTGGCTCCAAACCTTCCCCCGTACCTCCACCAGCTTCTCCGCCACATACGCCCCTCGCTCCCCAAACTCGTCCACCCGTTCGGCCCATCCGCTACCTCAGCCCCACCACCCTCCGCCCGTAGAGCCTTCACCCCACGAGTCGCCCTTAGCATAGCAGCCACCCCATCCATGCAATCCCCCAAATTTTTTCATATTTTCTAGGTCCATTTTGGGGGGTGCATTCCTGGGGACCCCGCCTGCTGCTCGGCTCATGTTCGTGGGGTTGCGGCCTACGTCCTCCGGGTGGCAGTTCTTCGGGGCGCTTCTGGCCTCACTAGTCAATACACAAAACAACAGCAACAACCTAGCGGTCGGCTTCGCCGCTATTATTTTTTTTAGAATGCCTCCGGCGGTGCGAAATCCAAATGGTCGGTGGGGATGCGTGGGGGCGCGCTGGCGTGGCCGTGCGGGTTCGTGTGGTCTGTTTTTGGCGGTTTTGCGCTGTGGGTCCGTCACTAGGGCGGGGCGCGCTGGGGCCGTCTACGTGCTGTGGGTTGGGTCTGTTTTGTGTTGGCGTTTTGTTCCATTTTTAGCTTGATTTTGTACTCGTTTTGTAGTACAATACACATAGTTAATTATACTTTTTGTGTAGGTCTTCTGTAGTTCTTCAATAGGTGCTTTTATGGTCTCTCTCTTCTCTGGTTCTTCCGTCGTTTGGTCAGCTTTTCGCCATGGTTCACTTGCCGCTGTGCGCGTGCGTGCTTCGCGTCGCTCACCTTCGGGCGTGGCCGTCGCTTGTGGCTTCCGCTCGTGGTCGTCTGCCGCTCGCTTTGCTGCGCGCGTGCCCGGTCGTCAGGCGCGGCGTGTGGGTGGCCTGTGGGTTGTGGCCGTTCCTGTTGCGGGGTCTGTTCCCTTTGATCATATTTGTCAGGTAACAGGGTTTTGGGTGCGCGGTGGCGTGCGTGGCTGTGCGGTTGTTGCTCACTCGGTTTCAATCTGTTTGTTATAGGGGTTTCTATGTTCTCTTCTTCTGTCGCTTTTTCTGGTTCTCGTGCTGTTGCTGGTTCTCCCTGTTTGGCTGCTGCTGCTTCTATCGCTGTGCGCGAAGTGGCGGTGGCGGGTGGCCTCCTGTCGGTCGGCTGCTGCGTCGGTGCTGACGCTGCCGTTTTAAATTCTGCTGTTGCGCTAGGGGTTGCGCCCTCTGTTTCTGTCTATTCTGCGTTTGGTCCTGGCGCATTGGGCGCGGTTTCAGTCTCTAACTGGGGCGGTGTCTATCGCGCACAAGACAGTGGCGCAACCATCCATTGGTGGGCGGGTGGTAATCAAAGCGTACCGCCTCGGGCGCGCTTGGTCAATCGCTCGTTGGCGTGTATCCGTTCTGCATCGGTATTAGTTGCGTTTGTGGTCGGTCCGTTGCCAGTGCCGTTTAAGGTCGGGCCGTCAACCGTGTGGCCGTGGTCGGGTGGGTCCGGCTCGTGGTCGTCGGTCGGGGCTGCTGCCCTGTTGGGGCATCCAGTTGTGCTGGTTCCTGTTGGGTGGTCGTCCACGTTGGCCGCGCTGCCTGTTCTGCCTGCTCCATGTGGCGGCTCGTGGTCGTCGGGGCTGTGGTCGGGGTCGTGGTTGTGGTCCCCAGCGCTTTTTGGGTAGTCAAAAAGATAAAGGCGAAATCCTCGAAAGAGGATATGCGGAGAGTTGATCGACTCCGCACTGATGAGCCAGATCCGCCAATGACAATCTGACCTGTAGAGTATACAGATCGAGCAGTCCGTAATCACTGTTGGCAAACCATTCTAGAAACGTTTACCACCACTGATTAGAACGACGAGACGATCTCCATGCGAGTTCAGTACTGACGATTCGAGGCAACAATATCAGGTACATCAGACAATAGATCACGCGCTTGCTTATGAGTATGCCAGCTGGAACGGTTTGGGGCGCTATATAAATTCAGAAACGTGTTGGAGTTGGAAGTAGGGCAGCGGGGTGATGCTGTTGCGTGAAAAATCGGGCGAGTGTACGCGCACCCGTACATAGCCCGCCCTTGTGGGGCAGAAGGAGAATAAAAAAAAACGTTGAAATGCGGGTTGTGTCCTGTCGGCCTGAGAAACGGACAGTACACACTCAACAATTCAACGTTCAAACAACTAGGAGTAAATTATGCAATACCAGCCACACATTGGCGAAATTCAGCCTATCATCGAAGCGATGACCGCCAAATACCCGCAGCTGTACACACGTGCCCAGCGTGCCGAGGCCATCCTTTTAAATGGGACCTTCGACTTCATTACAGGCGCTTGGTACGTCCCCAGCGCCCGCGATCCCGAGGCAGCATATCGAGTTGAGGATCAAGGCTGCAACTGCCCCGACTTCGCCAACGGCGCGCCCGTCATCGACGGCCGCAAACTATGCAAGCATCGGATCGCCGTTGATGCCTTTACCGCAATCCTAACCGCCCATCTTAACTACTACCCCAGCATAAACGTCGATTTTGACTTCAACGTCATCACCCAAACAGGCGACCACGTCTGCCGCTGCCAAGAACTAGCAGACGCCTCAGTCGTTTTCGAACGCAGCCACGACGCTGCCAAGTTTAGCAAATGGCTGCACACTGTCCCAGCCGTGCGGATCCCCGTCGAAATCTTGACCGACTGGACGCCAGATACCGAAAACGGCGGCATCTTCTTCATCAACCCCCAAACAGGAGAATTGCAAAATGTCTAAGAAAAACGAGCTAGCTGTACGCAATGAACCAATGAGCGGATCCGTCGCTATGCAGATCCTTGCCCCACAGCAGGACGAGATTAGCGAGGTTCAAGCTCTACTCAACGCCGACGCCGACCGCGACAACAACGCATTCCAACTCATCCCGCCCCGCATCAAGATCGCACCTGGGGGTGTAGGGAAATTCATCACTGACGACGGCGAAACGCTGGACGAGCTCACTGGCGTGATTGCCCTTGCTCAAAAGAAGCGCGGTTATTGGCCCTCTAAAAATCTCAGCAATCGACCGCCGCTATGCAGTTCGCCCGAAGGCGACACCGGCTATCTCATCGAGCTTGGGACCGACGACCAGCAGATGTTTAAAGACGCTGCACACGCCTTTAAGCCTCATTCAGCTTTGCCACTGCTTGACGCAGAGCAGCCCTTGCCAGAGAAATACTCTTGCTATCGCTGCCCACTCTCTAAGTGGGGAAGCGAACACCAAAACGGCAACGGCGGACCGGGCAAGGCCTGCAAAGAAATGCGTCGCTTGATCTTGGTCCTTGACGGTTATAGCGAACCCGTAATCTTTTCGCTGCCACCAACGTCCTGCAAGCCCTTTGACGAATTCGCCAGCGGTATCGAGGCCCGTGGTCATAAATACTATGGAGTGCGCGTACGCATCACCCAAAACGTTACCAAATCTCCCCACAACGGCAACAAATACGGCATCGCCGAATTTGCGCTCGATGGCTACATCGAAGAGATCGAGCAGGCCCGCGCCGTTCTCGCTGTACGCAACGAGTATGAGGAACTTGTCAACGACATGGCCGTCGCCGTCGACGAGTATGAGACCGTCGAGCCGGAGGCCAAGGCCCCAGCGGTTGAAGTCGAGGCAACGCCCAAAGAAGAGGAAGAGGGTGTACCCTTCTAAACCAGCCAGCCCCGTCGACCGACAGCGGTTGGCGGGGCGAACAGGGAATTACCTATGTTTGAAACGACCGAAAAACTACGCCAATACCTAGCCGATATGGGCATCCAGCCGCTCGAAGTCGACCAAGAAGACGACGGCAGCTTGAGCGCCTACCTACAGAGCCGCCGTAACCTCGCCGAAGCATTCAGCCACTTTGTTGATCTGGATCTTGACGTGACGGCGCGGCATCGAGCCGCCGAAGGTGAAGACCGCTATCACCTCAACGTCTCCCCGCAGAATGCGGATCTTGTTTGCGTCGATATCTTGATCTATATCAGCTAGACCAATGCAAAACGGGGCAGACCTGCATCCTGCAAGTCTGCCCCGTTTTGCTATTTTTATTAATCCCAAAATAACGCAATGACCCAGCCAAGCCCATACGTGATCTGTCAACGACCCAGCGAGGATCCACGCCATGAACCCGTTGATCTGCTCGTCAAACGCCGCTTTCCGCTCTTCGCAGAGCCGTGCATCCTTGCCCGCTTCCACAACAACGGAACCGCTCAATTCCTGCCCGTCGACTTAATCATCAACTGCCCCGACCTCAGCACCATACCCAACGGATACTAGACCCATGATCTGCCAGAACCCGGACTGTGAAAAGCCCCTGTCTGAATATCGCTCCTACGGCGAGACCGGCCGCAAGCGTAAATACTGCGACGCTCGATGCCGAGCCGCCGCCTACCGCCGCAAACACGGCATCGAGCGCAAGATCACGCGTCAGATCACCGTTCACGCCGACGAGCTTTTGGATCTCGTTCTGGTGGCCGGAGCCTGGCACAACGAGAAAGCGCGTAAAGAACTGCTGCACCTCATGCACCGCCACGGGCTGGAGAATTACCTCAGCACCGTTGATTGGGAAATGCGCAAGGCCGCAGCCGAAGCCGAGGCCCGCCGTAGCTTTCGCCACTTACATGGTCTTTGATTAACTAGTTTCGTTCGAACGATACGAGCAAAAATGCCTCTCTTGCAAAAGAGAGGCATTTTTGCTTTTAAGACTGCATTTTGTGAAATGCTCTTAATGCGGCATGGGTAATTTCGGACACTTTTGGCGTTTCTGCGAGTTCGGTCACTTGAATTAGTGACAGACCATCGAGGTTAGAGTGGGCGATGTTGATGGTAGGAATTAGGCACTCGGCCAAACAATATTGGATATTGTGAAAAACACTGCAATAATAGAAGGGGCAGTAAAGCTTTAGTGAGTCCATTGTCCTTTGCTTGAAATTATCTACTGAGCCTGATTGTGTAATACAGCATCATGGGAAGAGGTTGCTGAATACTTTCCATATTTGTTAATGAACATTGATAAGGAGAAAACGTTGTTGTTTGGCTCTAATGCAACTACTTAATTATGTATGAACAAAAGCAAAATAACAGTTCTTCCCAATTAAAGTTATTCGAATATCAGGATGTTCAGGATAATTCTACAAGTTGGTTTTCTGATGCTCTTAGCAGCTTGAATTTTGGTCAAGAAGCAGGATGGCCAGATGTGTTTGGCGATGCATTACGACAACGTCATTTTTCTTCAAACAAAAGTGGGAAGGTACGGGTTCTAAGTTTATTCAGTGGTGCTGGTGGGTTAGATATAGGTTTTCATGATGCGGGTTTTGAAATTGTAGAGTGTAATGAAATTGAGAGCGCTTTCGCTAAAACTTTGAGCGAAAATTCAAAAGATGGAGGGCGCTTATATGGATCAAATGTTGTATGTCAGGACATAAATGAATACGACCCAATTTTGGAGAATATTGATTTTATTATTGGCGGGCCACCTTGCCAAACGTTTTCGGCCGCGGGGGCGCGAGCAGCTGGGGTTAATGGTACAGATGATGATCGAGGAAACTTATTTCTACAATATGCACGTATATTAGAGAAGTTAAATCCGCAGGGTTTTTTATTTGAAAATGTTTATCGGATTATTGGCGCTCAGGGGGGGAAGCCTTGGGCTGCGATTCAACAAGCATTTCAAAGTCTTGGATATACCCTTTACTGGCGGATTTTGGATTCGGCGGATTTTGGAGTACCCCAGTTTCGTGAGAGGCTGATTATCGTTGGGCTAAAGACGAAGGCATACAAGTTTCCTTATCCTTCTCATGGTCCAGATTCACTAGATAACAGAAGCTATTACACAGCAGGCCAAGCAATTTCGAATTTAACTACAGACCAAACATTTTCACCTTTGGGTGGTCGGCATGGTCATTTATTGAAGGATATACCTCCTGGGTTAAATTATAGTTTCTATACAGAAAAAATGGGGCATCCTAAACCCTTGTTTGGATGGCGTTCCAAGTTTTCAGATTATCTTTACAAGGCAGATTCTGACACTCCGGTAAGGACAATAAAAGCACAAGGTGGTCAGTACACGGGCCCATTTCATTGGGATAGCCGGGTGTTTACGATTGAAGAATTCAAACGTTTACAAACTTTTCCTGATAGTTATAAAATTGTTGGTAATAGAGGTAAAGCGATCCATCAATTAGGTAATTCTGTTCCACCCCAGATTGCGCGGATTCTTGCATTGAGCATCCTTGACCAAGTCTTTGGTAAAGAGGTACCTTTCAAATTGCAATATATGCCGGATTCATTTCAGCTTGGTTTTAGGCAGCGTAAGAGACTTCTAACTAAGATCTATTCAAGCAAGGCTGCTAAAGCGATAGAGCAGTTGCCAAATATAGAAAAATCCTCTGTTGAGTTAGTAAAGCAAATAGAAAATGTATCTATTTCAGATGATTTTCAATTAATCACTGAGGTCTGCAATGGGCAATCTCAATTTGTAATTGAAGTGATTCCAAATGAAGAAATATTGACACTTAGTCTTTGTGATTCAAATTTGCTGGCTGATCCTGTAAAGTACGAGTTTGAGATTCTTCTCAATGGGATCTTATCTAGCCATTCTAAGATATCCGTAATTAAGATGCGTTCATCATCATCCGTTCCTAGTTCGATATTGGTCCTTTGGAAATACTTAGAAAAACTAATAAAATCATATTTTCACAAGGATGACTTAGTGCAGTTGTTCGGATACTACCAGTACAAGCAAAATTATACTATCGGATTCAAATTGCATGATGTGGAAATGCAAAAACATCCATTATGGAAAGTATTGCCAAAAGTAAGCTCTGGGCGGAGCATCGGGCAAATTTTGCCTGTTGATGAGTTAGCCAGTTTTTATGAGTTATCTGTAGCTGATTTAGAATCTGGACTTAAGGAACTAAAATACGTTGGTTTTGAAATTAGAAACCATAATACAAATAAACAGATCAAACCAGGTATGCTACTTATACCATATGCTTTCCCTAGTCTTAATGAGAGAAGCTTACAGAGGTTCACAGAGCTTTAATATGGATAAAAAACATGATCGAGACGAAAAACACATCCGTATTTATGACGATAGAAGTGAATATCATTTAGGTGAAGAGTTGATTGAAACCTTTAGCGAAGGGATTATTTCTAGTCAATCAAAGCAACGGAGTAAGATAATAAAAGAGGCTTTTGAATCGGGATTTCTTGATTCAATTATTTTAAATATCAAGGCGGGGAAAACCAATCTAAATATGGAAAAAGTTAGTCCAGTTGCCGAACAATGCCTACGGGAGCTTGTTGATTTATTAACTAGCGAGGCTGGACGCGCTCTAATTGGACTTTCCGTGATGCAATTGAGCATCAAAGCCATTGAGCCGGAGCAAAATATTCGTTTGCATAAAGGCAGCGCTAGTAGAGCGGCTTTTTCATGGGTTGAAGGGATCTCAATGCGTTCCCTGGATAGGAACTATGTTACCCCTACTTTACGAAAGCACAACTTATTAAGGCTGAATGCTGACGGCTTTATGATGACGAGAAGCCTTGCTGAAAACTATCCCTATTCACAGTTATATAAGGCAAATATGCGAGGTGCAAAAGACCAGTGGCTTACCTTGGTCGAAGAGCTTGAAAGCAAAGCTACTGATCCATTACAATCATTAACTTTCTTTTTATCATTACTCTCAAATGCCGTTGATGCATTTAGTGAAAAAGCGGACCTTTTAATCTCAACAGTGGAAAAAGAATTATCTAGATTCGGTAGTAAAGAGAAAGTGTGTGACCTAATGATGTTACATGCTGAATCATCTGACTATGCAGCACGACCTTTTGAAGTTAGTATGCATGCTCTTATACAAGCTGCTATTGAGTCGGGTTCACTTGGAGAGGTTACTGTAAAACCTTTGTCGCAGATGAGATCAGCCAACAAGAAACATGGCAATATCGGAGATATTGAGTTGCTTGAAGGAAGTGATATTGTAGAATCGTGGGATGCGAAGTATGGGAAAGGCTATCTTCGAGAGGAATTAGAAGAAGCTGTCGAAAAGTTGCCGAGTCATGACCTTGTTGAGATTGTCGGTTTTGTTACGAACGCGGCAATTGAACGTATCGATGAACTGAGGCATCGGATGGATGATGTTTCGGCCTTGCACTCTGTCAAGTTCGAGATCCTTACATATAATGAATGGGTTGATTTAATTTATAGAAGATGCCTATCCACAAATATGGTCAACGAGGAGCAGCTATCTAATCAATGGTTAAGAGCTTACGCAGAGTCTTTAGCTCAAAAGAAAAGGGACGTTGCACCAATCGATGAGCCGTGTCTTCAATGGGTTGAGTGTCTTACGGAAATAATTACCTCTGATGTGATGTTGTTAAAATAACATAACGAAGTACCTGTTGTGGGGTGTGTCTCCCTCCCTCATCCCCTAATCTCCTTATACCGCCCCTGACACTGCTGGCAGACTTTCGCCTCTCTGGGCAGCGCATGGCCAACCTGCATCTTCTCCGTTTTTCGCCTGCAGAACGTATAGCTCTGATTCTGGTGGCTAAAGTGCATCACTGAACTGCGGGGACTATAGTAGTAGACAATATGCCCCCCTTTCTCCTGAAGTTCATCCACTGTCAGTGCCTGCGATTCCTTTGGCACGGCAACCGTCGTCGACCGCAGCGGTCCCAACTGCTTCTCCAGCTCCTGCTGCAGCTCCCGGCGTAGCTCCATATTCATATTGCGCACAACCTTCATCAACCCATCGAAAGACATAACGTTTTTTGCGTTACGTTCTTCTGTCGACCGCTCATCCTGGATCGGCGCGTTCCGTCGTCGATACGCCTTCTGCCGGCACGCGGGCGAGCAGTAGAGTGCCGGGCGCTTCGATTTTGGATTAATTGGAATAGGGTTATCGCAGTCGGAGAGAGAGCAGGTTGTGGGGCGGGGGCTGGTTGCCATAAGAGAGCCTTGGGTTAAATTAAAATACCGTAACGATTCGAACCGTTACGGTATTTTAACAAGACTTCATCCGTTGAGCAATTTGGGAAGAATAAAATAACGTTATGATATTCGATTAGGCTATTGCATCCGTGCCTGTTCCAGTACCATCAGCCGAGAGCGCACCTGGTTAAGCTCGGCCACGACACCCGTTATCTGCAGCTTCAGCGTTTCGTTGGCCATGCTGCTCCCACTCGTCTGCCGATTCTCATAAACCGAGTGGATCAACTTCGAAACAAACTCCCCTTGCCGTCGTGGCGAACCAGCTAACTCTAGCAAGCGAGCCGCGGCATCCTCATCCATACTAATCGTAATTTTTTTTGGCATTGTAAATAACCCCTATATATATAGTATACCGGCGCACAGCCTGCCAGCAACCCCAGGCCACCAGCTATTACGCCTTTATCACGTCTTAGCCCGATTAAAACATATTAGAGTGCGACATCACATTACGCTTTACTGTTCGATAAGTCGCACTTGTTTAGAGGGCTTGAAGTGAGAGCAAAAATAGGTTAAAATACCTTCTGATACTTTAAGCATATCAGAGGCTATTGCATATGAGAACATTCCCTCAGCGAAGTGAAATAGCTAAAGAAAATTGGAAGCGGACTAAGGAAAGACATGGATGACCAAATTGCAGAAAACATTTTTTTCATTATCGTAGCGGTGGTCGTACTAATCGTTTTGTACTTCATTCTTTGGAAACGTAGAGAGGTTGCATCATTCATTCTTGAGGCGCTGACAGCGATAGTTTTTGTTGCAGTGTTGAGCGCTATATTATCCGTCGTGTATTTGGTATTGGATATTTTATTGATGGCTCATGGGGGGCAACAATATTTTTTCTTTCTAAATGAATGGTATGTTCTTCTCGCTGCTGCACTTGTAGGTGGTTTAGCCGGTTGGTTTGCAAAGGCAAATTTTGCAGGAGGGGTTTGTTCTGCAGTAATAGCTGCCATTATAGTAATTGTTTTTCTTGTACCGATTAGCGGGTTTAGTATTTCATCACAAACTCTCTTCTCGGTTATTTGGGTCTCTCTTATAGCTGGTGGCGGAGCGTTTGCACTGATGCATCCGTTTACTTTGGCGTATGCCAAAACCTTGATGGACGATAGATCCTCTTATGAGAAAGGTGAGGAGAAATAATTGTCTCAACAATCTGAAACAAACGCTTTAACCCTAATCAATGCCTGGCCAACCACCGGTGAGCTGTCTCCCGGCGCTCGGCTCCAGATCCCCGAAATTGCCCGTGCGGCTGCAGCCGAGCTCTCGCGCAACGCCGGAGCCTGGCTTAAGGCCTCCACCTTCGACCTCTACTTCGCAAAAAAAAGCGCATCCACCAAACGCAGCCGCTACGCCGACGTCGCCACCTTCACCACCTTTCTCACCGCTGCAGGCATCGATGTCCAGAAAGAGGACTTCACCAGCTACGCCGAATATTGGTCCATTGTCGACCACAACATCGTGCGCGCCTTCGTCCTCTGGATGATCGCCCAAGGCTTTGCCATGGAGACCATCAACCGCAAACTCTCCTCCATTAAGGTTTTCTGCGAACTCGCCGCCGCGGCCGGATCCATCGACGGCGCGGCACTGGCTCTCATCCAATCCGTCCATGGCCATCGCGGGGCCGAAGCCGTCCGCATCGACGAGCAGCGCGACCAAACCCGGCACAGCGACAAAAAAGAACAGAGCACGCTCCTCACGCAAGACCAGGCCCGCCGCCTCATGGCCCAACCCGACACGCCCCAAGGTCGACGTGATCTGCTGCTGATCACCCTGCTCTTGGAACACGGTCTACGCGTCTCCGAACTCGCCCTCCTCGAAATCGAGAACATCGCCGACAACGAAATGCGCTTCTACCGCCCCAAGCTTGCGGGGTATACCCAAGAGTATGGCCACCACATCCTTACCAACCCGACACGCGAAGCCCTCGCCCACTGGGCCGATCACCAACTCGGCAACAAACTTCTCCGCAGCAGCCGCAAAGGTGGCCATCTCACCACGCCTGGCATGAGCACGCGCGCCATCACCGCCCGGGTCCGGACCCTCGGCGAAACCATCGGCATCTACAAACTTTCCGCCCACGACTGCCGCCACTACTGCGCCACCACCATGGCCGAGCGCAACTATTCAATTCGAGAACTCATGGATTGGTTCGGCTGGACCAGCGCCCAAACCGCGATGCGATATGTGGAAGGGAGTAAGAAACAGGAGCGTTATAAGGGGTAAATGGTCTCTTATTGCTGCAAAACGAGATGCTCAGAGCCTCTCTAAGAAAAATAAGGATTAATTTCCATGGCCACTGGATACGAGCAACAATACCTCTAAAACTTTTTCTATGAATCGTTTTGTTTGGATATGGAAAGAGGTAAGCGAGGATGCCCAACGAATGCTGAATGATGAAACAGTGAGAAAGTTAATTGTCAACGGGGATGTGAGTGTACCGAGGGGGGCTTATCATTAGATGATGGAAAAGCCCAAAAACTGAGTGTTATGCGAAAGACACATTAAAATTGTTGGCTATCTTAAAAATTGTTTTCGATTCCCCTCAATAGAACACGTGTTTTCACTTGCACCACCGAATCGATCATGATACAGTGGGCATGTAGTTTATTTCCATTTGCAAGGAGGTGATGCTAGATGGAATTGAGATACAAAGAGGTCTATATAAAAATAGACCCCGCAACAATCATGGTTGTTATCTACGTAATAGAAATCTTGACCGGATATTCTTACGTAAGTAACTTGACGCCATTCATATAACGAGGTCTGCTAAACTAAAGTATATCATAAGTTTCTATGCTTGGAACAATGGATTTTAAGAGTAGCTAGAAACTTTAACGTTTAGCGACAAACAAAAAGCATCCGTCACATTGGCGGGTGCTTTTTGTTTTCTGATCTACCAAGCAACCTAATCTTTTCTTAGATGGTTTGGTGGACCATCTATCATGCTGCCAACTAGATAATATATCGATTAAACACAAACGCATTGACCAAAATCGAGGAAATCAGTATCCATAAAAACTCAGAATGAGATAGCCGTATTTGAAAATGCACTATTCCAGACCAGAAGAGCAGCGGCAATAACAGCTTTTTAGAACGATAATTCACATGTTTTTGATTAGTATCGCTTCGTAGTAAGATAGAAAGCATAAAGCACGGTCACTTGCTATAATTTTTGTTGAAAATAGCAATATACTTGTATTGTAAAATTGTAGTTTGGAAAATTATTTATGAACAAAGAAGAAGTCTCGTCTGAGCAACTCCAAGCTATTTGTGCCGAGGCATTGGAACAGGTAAACGCAACTGGGAACACACAACATGAGGATACAGGAAACGGTTACCGTGCCACTTTCAACCAAATTCTTTTCTTTTTAACCGCAGAAACTCTCAGAGTTATACCAGGGAGAGGTTCCTCAATAGAAACCGCAGCGGATATCTTTTCGAATGTAGAGGCTCAGGAGTTATTGAAGTGGGCTCACAATATTGCGAAGAATTTGAATGATGGAGATTCAGGTGAATTTGTATCTAAACTCCAAACCAAGGACCCAAAGGCTCTTGAAAAATTAAGAATTTTATGCAAAACGGTGATTCTGGTCAGAAGAAAAACAGTGACCATCACGGAAGAGGATTTTGAAGAATTGATACAAGAGGGGATGCTTAGGCTCTGGAAATTAGTAACAGAAATGATTGCTGCGGAACACATAGATGAAAGTCAGAGTCCACTGCAATATGCATATGAAAATAAATTAAGATTAAGAGGACATTATAACTTCACTACTAAATACACTACATATACAAGCACGGTTGTAAGGAATCGAACACTCGACCTGCTGCAAAGATTTACCCAAATTTTTAATAAGCAGATGGTATATGAAGATGAGCACATAGATATACCGAACCAAGTTAGTGGGCTAGATGGCTTGCCACAACTGGTTCCTGTAGAGGGTTTTGATGAGATGGAACGTATTCTTAATCTCTTACATCACCTTATAGAAAATGAGTTAACAGCAAAACCAAAAAAAATTATGTATCTATCACTTGCTTCTAGTACAGATTTCTTAGATCTCATCCATAAATATAAATTTGCTATAGGTTCAGCACTTGCAAATCTGCCTTGCTGTGAGAGTGATGATGAAATTGCTAAGTTTATAAAAAGTACTGCTGGTAGTGTTGCAGCCCAACGTTCTCAAGCATTTAATAAACTTGTTGGTATTGAGCCAGCCCTAGAAGGTGTATTTAAACACTTCATCGGTGGCCGCAAACGATAAATGTCAATATTTTAATGTAATTAACTATCATAAGCGTATATATATTATAAAGAAGATTCACTACAGTTCAAAACCAGTAAATATAATCATGGATACAGCCGAACGGCGTCAACTATTTCAACTCAATTTAGAAAAATATGTTCAACTTGAATTAGAAGATAAGGATGCCGACAAGGCCTACCCTGATGTTTCATTCTTCATCCAATCTGTTCAAGAATGTGAGGAAGCATATTACAGCGAATTAATGCATCAGCTCAACGGTAAATCTTTAGAAGAGCTTCGTTCTATTGGTCCCCATGGCACGGTAATAGACCTAATTGATGCCATTCTGGCAGAGGAACCTGCAATTGAAGCTGAACCCAGCTGGGTTGAAAAGCTAACAGCACATGGACGCACATGGTACGATGACGCGACTGACCAGCTTCGTCAATTCCTACATGAAATTGATCTGTCTCGTCTCGGCTCAGGTCCCGCTCCAGCCTATAGCGGACTTATGAGCGGCGACGACGGAACTAGCGAAGATAAACAAACCTCTAAATCGTATACTATTTCTGATGATGAAATGGGGCTGGTTATGATTGTAGCCAAGCAGCTAACTAGCGAGTACCTCTGCAATGTCGAAATTACTGTTAGTGTTGAAGAACTCTTTGGCGATTTCTCAGGTATAACAATAATTTTGCAAAGCGACTCATCCACATTCCAACAAGCAACCGACATGCTTGGCAAAGCAGTTTTCAATGACATAGATCAAGATACCCTAGATCAGATGAGCGTAATTATGAGACTTTAATCGTGTAATTAACAGATACTTTCGTTTACGTCAGAAGCCGGTCACCAACTAAAATATAGGGAGACCAGAAATAAGGATGTAAAAACAGTGGCTCATTGTCAGAAATCTCTTGATCAAAAGCAGTCATCTTCCATAACTCTAGCACGCGAAGAGTAATCTGTTCCTCTGAAATTTCTTCCCAACTTGAAAGCAATTCGGTCGTTTGCGAAACGGTTAATGACCGTAGCCATTTTTGCGCTCTCACCAAATGCCGTGCTGGGTCTGGCTGCTTCGCCTTCGCCATCTCTTGAAAGAAATATTCCAGCAACAAGCGTGTTGGTATTTCATGCACCTTCCACAGCGTTACCAAAACCGATGGCGTTCCAGCGTAAAGCAACGCTCTCGTCAACCCAAGTAACTCATCGCCACGTAAAACCTCTCCTCTACCGGTTTCACAAGCCCCTAAAACCACTAAATCAGCATCCAATCTTAGCTCTTGCAGAATATCGCTTGCACGTAGCTTTTCATCATCTGTTGCGAGTAGGTGTGATAGCATCGCATGTCTACCATCAAAATGAGCGTGACCTAAAAAGCAGACAACTTGATAATTTTGCGTCTCCATTAAAAACGCTTGACGTGTTGCGCTATCTCCTATTATCGCATGGCCATCAAAAGCGTTCGCGATTGATTTTGCGGTGCCTTCAGTATACAAAAGCTTCTTATCAGAAGGAGCAAAACTGAGTAGCTTTTCATTTGCGCTCGGCTCTCGCTGGTGTGAGTAATTGAGCAGAACCGTAGCACTTGGCGTGTAAACAATTCTTTTCTCTGCCAATACAAGTGGCGAACCATCTGTTAGCGTTATGTACAAACAGCCCAGTGGAATGTAATGCAAAGGGCCATAAGGTACAAAGTAGACAGTTTGAGCCTCTTCAATTTCAGACAGAATAGGTTTAATGAGAGCTTTAAAAAGAGGTCGAAACAAGCTATCTGCAGATAGTAATTCATTTCGCTCTTCTTTTTCATTAGGAATAATCATCCCTGTCCCATCACCGTCAAAATACTTTCGTAGAAAATTGTCCAGCCACATTACGTCTGGCTTTTCTACTCGATGCTGATTTACGGCTTTAGTAGTAACCGTCAATATCCATAGTCGATCATCCAGATCACGTGAATACGTTACCAACACAGAGTTCTGTGGCAATCTCTTTTGTACTTCTTTCGCAGATAGAGACTTTACCGATTTGAGCGCACCATACGCTGGATCTTGGAATTCTATCTGCCGATCTTTCTCAACCAAAGCATCTTCGAGCTGTCGCTGTTCTTGCTCTGGTATTGAATTGTGGTAGGCAGATTCTAATTCTTGACGAATATTCTCACGCTCCTTGATCAAATCAGTCGAGAGATTGCTTGCTGGTCGCGCTGTCTGTCCTGCCAGAAGATCAGCAAGTGTCCGGGCTCGAGCACGCTCCGTGATTGAAAATGCATCGCTCGAACTTCCATCCTCCAAATGAGTTGTGACTAGGGCAACATACATATCATCGATAACTACTCTGTATTGTGCCTTAGCTGCAGCAGTGGTTAAGCGCGAGCGGATTGACTCTGTATTTTTAATGGCTTCTTCAAATTTCTCTAATGCAGCGTCTGTATTACCCTTAAGGTGAAATAATTGACCATACCGGAATAAATTTTCAGCCAGATCAAGTTCCTCCTTTTCCTCTTCCATTACTTCTATTACTTTCGCTAAATTTCCCCCAGCCTCTACAAATTGTTTGTTAGGCATCTGCACTAGGTATGAAAGATCCGAGGTAGTTATGGCTAACTCGTACGCACCACTATCTGTGAAAATGGTGCGTGCCTTTTGGAACGCATCTTTGGCATCCTCATATTTGCCAAGCAAACCATAACATCTGCCAATTCCGTGCCAGTTTCGACCAATATAATTATTTCTTGATGCATCCAGGTAGCGTATAGATTGTTGATGAAGTCCAATTGCATCATTGAGGGCTGCTTCTTTTTTATTCTTATCATATCGAATAGGGCCATACTCAACCTGAAACGCCAGAGATACACCTTTGTTCATCATTGTTGTCGCTTGCCCAAAGGCATAATCTAAGTTGGAGTACATTTCAAACGCTTCATCGTACAATAGGTTGGAGTCTTCCCATAGCCCTAACTCATCAAGTTGATTTGCCAACTCCATCGTTGTACGCGCCCTTTGTAGATCTGTAGGTGAGCCAGCTAGCACATCCCGTAAGATATGTTCTGCTTGAGCATACTGCTGATTCTTTTCTGCTTGAAAAATTGCGCTATAGTGCTTGTACGCCATCTGTGATTTTGGAGAAGGCCTGTCTGACAGAATGTTTAGTAGGGCCTCATACCTATCAAAATCTCTGCCATCTATAGCGCTGATAAATCCTCCGCGGATCTGTTCAATCGCTTCATCTTCGTCCTTGTCAAACAGTGAACCTAGAACATTAAAATTATTCGGCATAGCGTAACTTGCACCTCATCTGTATTGTTCAGGGCTTTCGCACTTCTTGGGATCAATACGGCAAACAACACCTAATCAATCGATCAATGACAGAAGCCTTATTGTTATATTGTTGTGGCAAGAGTCTTTACTATCTTCAAAACTTAGTCAATCTCAATACGGGGGTGCACAGATTATCTACGTAGAAAAAGAAGGCCATGTATAGCTGTCATTATACATGGCCTTCTGGGGCTTACTGTTCTATGATGTTGAATTTCTTATCTTGAGCTATTTCTGAAAAATTGGCAAATAGAATACGTCAGTGGTCAATGTATCTCCCATATCGTATCGTTGTATCAACTCATTGTTCCATGATACGGTGCTATTCAATTGGTCTGTGCCAAGATGAAGCGCTACAGACTGGCCAAGTTGACCGCACTTTGGTGTATGCTTATCGCTGGGTAAGACATCAATCATATACGTCCATTTATCATTAGATTTCATGACGACACCAGTCCCGCACTGAACATCATCTATCCATGCTGTAATTTGAGCATTATCTATTAATAGCTGCTCAGTCACAATTTGCCCATAAAATGTAGACGGGCGGATACGTTGTTCATCTGTCATGGATGCAGCAGAAATGGTTGGGGGCGACAACGGCCAAGTTGTGCTAACTGATTCCGTGGCATAAATCCAGTAACCTCTACCAGGCTCTAAATATTCTAAATCATTTAATTCTGGATTGAGTTCAGCTACATTCACGTCATAAAGCTTCCATGGATCTACAGTGTCTGAAGCATAGTAGCCATATATGGATGTAAACTGCCCTGTTATAGCTTGGGTTGCATCGATCACTGATACACGTTGCTGCAGTGGATAGCCGATCAAATCCCAACCTGGACCATAGAATTCCACAATATAGCTGGACATTAATGCATATAGCCCAGAACCTACTAACGGTGCAGAGATGATATTCTGATTTTTGTTGAGGATCGAGTTTAATGGCTGCCATCCTGTTGATTCATCATAATAGTAAACCTTTAAATTCTCCTCAGGTATATCTGCGGCCTGCACGTTTGTTCCAAGGTAGTAAATGGCAATGCTACCGCCGCTTAAATCAACAATATCACTACTTGGACGCAGATAATATGCCTGACCGATCTTAGCGAGGCCTGTCGGAATTTCTGGCGTGTTGTTTGCAACCTGAAGTGAGATAAATGTGTCGTCATCAAGATTAACAGGTGGGTAAATAACTACACTACCATCGCCACTTGTTAATGGTCCATCATGACCGCGTAAACGGCCTGGTCCATCATGACCACGTAAACGACCTGGTCCAGAACCTGTCGAGTAACGAGTAATGATCCGTTTTTCAGGTGTATTTCCCTGAACGTCAACTAGAGCTTCAATTGATGGTTCATCTAATGCCACTGTCGCTACTACGCCGGGTACCACCATAGCGAGTTGCGGTGCTCCACCAGCAGGATATATGTAGACATCGATGATTTCGGGCTCATCACCATCGATAAAAATTTGTAATGTTGTGGTGTTGATGGGTGTTAGCTGTATATCTATATCCCATAATGGTGAAATATCAATAGTAGGAGCTGTGTCATTACTCAATACAGTACAGCCAAAACCTTGATCACCTAAAATGCAAAGTTCATCGCCCTCCCTGGCACCACGTGCTTTGAACGTGTCAACAATAGGGCGACCAAGCTCAATCATCTGGGCTTGCGCAGTTCTTTGATTCTGGAGCAGATACCCACGCGCTGCGCCAAATTCGTACTCAGCCCCCTCAATCGAAACTACATCATCAACTAAGAGTGAATTTTCTGTTTCCGGTGGATCCTGAACAGACATTTGCATTAAGGACAGGGGCATAAATGCAGGACCACTATTCGGGCTCTCTATTGTAGGTGCTATCAGATCTGGGTAAGCTAGTGTGATGAGTTCCCAATCAGGCAACTCAGCTAGCGTCCTTCCACAACGGTCTGCATCTCCCCATGTACCATCTTCAAATAGAAATTCGCTAAAAGAAATTTCATACGGATCGCTCATCGCGGTCCCAGTACAAGTATCAACAGGAATTAAAAGTCCCGTTTCATCATCAATACCAAGATAGGTGTCTTCTAGGAATAGGAGATAGTGACCAAGTTCGTGGGCCAAAACGTTTGCCCAATCATCCCCGATAGTTTCCAAATCTCCATAACGATTCCAAAGTGAACCAATCCGTACCTGACCAGGCGCTGCTGTGATCGACTCATCTAAGCGTGGATCGGTAAGTTCAATATCATCCTCGACTACACCGCCACGATTTGCACTTGGCCGAATTTGGTTCGTCGCATAGACGCGAATATCAGCCTCTTCCCAGCGTTCTTTGGCCTGATAAACGCTTATATCTCCCAGCGCGACCTGCCCATTGCTCCAATCATATAGCGCATCGGATGCTTTGTTCAGATTACTCTCAAGTTGCAGCAGGAACAATTCATCATTGCTTGCATCCCACTCCAAGGACACACTTAGGTCAAATATAGCGAGTGGGTTACTTGCAGAAATAACTAAATTTTGAGGCCCTGGCTCAGTAACCGGATAGCTATCAACATCAGTCTGATTGGGTGTTGCGCTAGTATGATAAAGTGTATGATTGTCAAAGGTTGTAATCGGCAAGATCGCTATCAGCCGATCGCGAATGTCCACCGTATCAACACCAATTAGAGCTCCATCAGCCCGTGTTGTTAGCGATTCACCTTCGGTTGTTTGATAAGGCGTACCCCGAGATGATCCATCTTGTGGCAACCGATAAACAATGGCCCCTTCCTGCTCTTGTCCTACATCGACTGTCTCACTGTAAACCGTAATCGTAGTGCCACGAACCCGGAATGGTGAAGAATATGCTACGGTTTTAACCTGCTGGAAGCTTCCGCGGTTACCGTAAATATCAAAACGAATCGTTACACTATCACTGCTATCATAGAAACCACTGGCAAATGTATCCCAAATAAATGTATGAGATTCACCACTAAACGTGGGGCCAGTCGCTAAATTTGTTAGTTGGGTATCTTCTGTTGCTACGGCTGGAAACCACTGGCCACCCCCGCTTGTAGAGTAGTAAGCTTTAATCAGCCTGACACCATCACCATCTGCATCATATAGCTTGTAGGGGATCTCAATTTGTGATTCCGTTAATATCTTTGCAGACGAATGAAAGAAAGCGTTATCTGTCCCCGGTCTACTGATGGTGGCAGAAGGTAAAGAGTTATCGTACAGCTTGTTTGAAACTAAATGATTTTGGTATATTTGATCTTTGCTCGATATATGGGAATTAAATGTATCCAGTGCATTCCCAACAGCAAGATCTTGATCGCCATCACCGTCCCAATCTGCCCATGCGATGCTAGTTGTAAATCTTTCGTTTTCAGAAGACGCCCAACCATATTTCTTATCATCGCTTAATTTAAGTGTGCCTTGTCTGTTCTCCCATACCTCATTGCTGTCAGCTGTATCTCCAAATCTTCCGCGATCAGAATTTCCTGTTGCAAGGTCTAAGTCTCCGTCATTATCCCAATCGCCAAAAGCTACAGCCTCTGTACGCCGTAACTCGCTATGAGGTTGCCATCCAAGACCATTTTGCGGCTCAAGTACGAATGAATTGCCATCGTATTCCCAAATAGAATTAATTGCATTAAGCCCTAATAGCGAATTCCCAACAAGTAGAGGCCCCCAATTCCCGATAGCAATATCTTTGTCCCCATCCCCATCCCAATCTCCCCAAGCGGCGTCTGTATTTTCACCATCTGGGCCACCGCTACTGATCCATCCTGTATTATTTGTCGGGCTAAATACTAACGTTCCTTGAATATTTTCATACAGAATGGTATAACCGCCCTCAAAGTGACTATTGGTAACGGCTAAGTCTAGGTCACTATCACTGTCCCAATCCCCCCAGGATACGCTTGATGAACTAGAATTTAAAAACGTTTCCCTATCTGGGGAGACCCACCCTAGTCCATTAGCAGGGTCAAGTACTAATGTCCCACCTTCATTTTCAAATACCTGATCGACACCATAGTTCCCAACTGCAAGGTCGAGATCACCATCATTATCCCAGTCGCCCCATGCAATATCTTGCGTATATTGTTCATCAAATGATTCCCACCCTACTCCATTGGCTGGATCGAGAACCAATGTCCCATTTTCGTTTTCAAATACACGATTTTTTGTTAAGCTCCCAATAGCAAGATCGAGATCGCCATCGCTATCCCAATCCCCCCATGCAACACTGTTTCCACTTTGGCCATCAGGTGCTTCCCAACCAAGGTCATTATCAACGTCAAAAACCAAAGAGCCGTTATCGTTTTCGAATATTTTACTGTTCGTTGTGATATCAGCATCAATTCTAGGATCTACACCACCACTAACCGCGAGATCCAAATCACCATCACCATCCCAATCTCCCCATGCCATGCTAGAGGTGTATTCTTCATCAGGCGATTCCCATCCTAATTGCAGTGGACCGTTAACAAATTTTGCCCCTCCACTCTCATTTAAGTAGATTTGATTGTGATCCGCATCTGTCGATGGGAAACCAATACGCCACCCTGAATTCCCCGTGGCTAAATCTAAATCACCATCATTGTCCAAGTCACCCCATGCCAGTGACGTAGTATGTCGTGCGTCTGGCGATTCCCATCTTGGCAGCAGCTGGCCTTCACTGTTTTCATAGATTTGATTTTGTATCAACCTCTCCGAGTTAATACCCCCCACTAGCCACGCGCGAGCTACAGCCAGGTCGAGATCACCGTCGCTATCCCAATCCCCCCATTCAATATCTTGAGGTGGACCATTGAACTCACTATCATAATAAGGTGGGGTGCCCCATCCAAAGCCATTATCAGGATCAAGCACCAGAATACGGTCGAAAAAAATGTCAAATTCATTTTCAAAAACAGTTGTATCTACCGCTAAATCTAAATCACCGTCATTATCCCAATCACCCCAATCTAGAGTACGACCACCATAATTAAGTAAATAACCATCACCAATTGGCGGAGCCAAATTGAATGATCCAACATTGTTCTCAAAGACAACAATGTTTTCCTTGGACACAAATGAGAAATCAAGGTCACCATCGTTATCCCAATCAACCCAAGCTACTTCTTGAATCTCGATATTTAAATCGGCAGGAACGATCCAACCAATACCACTCTCTGGTTGATGTTGTAATTCTGAACCACTATTTTCAAATATACGGCCATCGGCTGCTAAATCTAAGTCACCATCGCCATCCCAATCTCCCCAGTCTATACTGCGAGCAGGGTAATCTGCTGATACCCACCCATATCCACCACTAGGATCTAGATTTAGAGTGTTATTGTCGTTTTCATAAACCTGAATTGGTGAATCGGTATTGCCAACAGCAAGATCAAGATCACCATCACCATCCCAATCACCCCATGCCAAAGAAGACGTATAATTCTCGTCAGATGATTCCCAACCAAGCCCATTTTCTGGATCAAGAAATAATTTCCCATCTTGATTTTCAAAAATTTGATTTTTTCCATTATTTCCCACAGCCAGATCTAAGTCGTCATCGTTATCCCAATCTCCCCAAGCAAGAGCAAAGGTGTCGGTTTTGTCCGTAGTAAAAACCTCGTAGTCTGGATCAAACTGAGCGTCTGCATTACTAAGTGTTAGCATTGAACAAACGCTGACAATGAAAAACATACAGAAAAATTTGAGAAACGGTTTCTTTTGATACATTTTTGCTCCTGCAATTCATCTAGGAAGAGATAGAGAGTAGATTTTATATATATTATAAATGCTTGATGGTATTAAAATCTTTTGACATTGCTTTACCGCATCAGTTTTTGCTAAAGAAACAGTATAGATAGTAATGGAGTAATAATATTGGCAACAGAGTGATTGTACAGCCTACCGCAGTAGCCATTATTAAAAATAGTGGTTATGGAGAAATATTATTATGTTAGGTAATGTGAGTATACCAAATATAAGTATAGTTTTCCAGTAAAAATGGTGAAAAATTGTGACAATTAACGCGTTAATTGTCACAATTTTTTTATTTGCTTTGCGAAATTATAAAAAAACTATCTTCTCTCGCTCTTTCTGCGTCAGCTAACCCAATCCTTTACTGCCAGAAACAAGCGCGCTCCTTAGTGATTCATATGATGTTTTTGGCCATTATATACAATTTGAACGGATGTTTTAATGAAATTTTTTAATGTAGTAATGAGGTAATTCGTAAATTAAATAGGCGTCAATATTGAATTCTGTTTTTAAACGCTGACGCGACATTCTATAAATTGATTCAACATCAAAAATTCATTAAGGAGACATTTAGATGAACAGCCTAAAACATTGTTCGACTTACCTACTAAGCCAGATAAGCTGGCTATGGTGCACTATGTGGCGGCTCATGCTCGCTATAACAATGAGTATTATTCCGCTTCTTGCTGTACAGCCACTCTATGCCCAAGAAGAGACAGTAATTTACATGCCAGTCGCGTACCAAGGAGCTACCGATGCTGGCAGCCTAGGGGGTTTCGATCCAGAGGAAATCTATAAAAACGGGCCAGTTAAATTTATGGATGAAGGCGAGGTAATTTACTCGGATGAGGAACTTCTGGCTGAGGTCGAAGAAGGGCTTGATGTTGAGGCAAGCGGCATGATCCGAGCAGCAAGCATTAATGGTTCAAGTGACCTAGTCAAAAACATTATCGCTACCTCTGGCCGCTCATACAGGCTTTCGAAATGCAAAAAATATGAAAATGTTTACACAGACCGCGACTACACTTTTACCAAATTCTCAAGCAAAGGCTACCACAACGTCCTGTGTATTATAACCGCTAACAACGACAAAAATAATGGCTCAGATGCACTGCTTTCCTTTGACATTACACATGCAGCCCGTATTCGTATTTACTTCGACCGTCGCGCAACCAGAAATCCTTCATGGTTTGGCAACAAGTACATCCAAAACACTAAAAAGATCTATACGACAGACAGCGGTATGAAGTATTTCGAGGTTTTCTCCTGCGACAGCAAGCCAGGTCGCATTACGCTTGGTGGTCCACAGCGCGGCAGCAAAGGCGTTGGTAGTATGTATGTTGTACAGATTGTGAAGATTGACGCAAGTAAGGGTAAAACTGACTGCTCAACAAAGGCATCAGCCCCTCCCCCGCCACCACCAAGTACTGGCCCTCGCACATTGTATGTTCGACCAAATGCCAATGGCAACGGCACACAATCACGCCCGTTTGGCAAGATTCAAAAAGCAATTGACGCTGCACGCCCCGGCGACACAATCTACCTGTCCGGTGGAAACTATAAAGAAAGTTTCATCACTAAGCGCCATGGTGAGACAAATAAACCCATCATCATCAAAGGACCACGAAACGCAGTTGTCCGCGGCGAAAGTCACATAAGCAGTGGCTCAAAGGATAATATCATCCAGATCCACCACAATCACATCATCCTCGATGGCTTTACGCTTAACGGCCATGATGGCTCACATTACTGGGATAAGCTGGTATTTGCCGCACCAAAGAAACAGAACAATCACCCTAGTTCTGGACAGACGTTGCATGGACCACGCAACATGATCATACGCAACATGGATCTTCTGAATGGAGGTGGTGAGTGTGTGCGTCTACGCTGGAACGTTCGCCATGCCCGAATCCACAACAACAAATTCACACGTTGTGGCGCGACGAAGTTCAACTTAAATCAGGGTAAGAAAAACGGCGAAGCTGTCTACATTGGCACTGCGGATAACGATAGCCAACAGAAAAAGAACTATGAGTTCTATAAATTCACCTCCTACCGCCACGAGTTAGACCGGTCAGGCTACAACCGAGTCCATAACAACGTCTTTAATACACAGGGCAATGAATGTGTAGACCTCAAAGAGGGGGCACAGAATAACGTCATATACCAAAATAGCTGCACGGGACAGCGCGACCCGGAGTCTGCGGGCTTCGCTTCAGCCGGCAACAACAACGTATTCGTCGATAACACGATCTTTAACAACGTTGGCTTCGGAATCCGCATCGGTGATGATAAACGTGAGAACTGGTTTAGCAGCTACGGTCGAACTAACAATCAGATTGTGCGCAACAGAATCTATGGCAATCAGGCAGGCAGCATCAAGTTTGTAAAAAGCCAACCAAATGAGCAAATCGTCAACCGCATTTGCGGGGTTAACCTAAGCGGACCGCCAAACGCATCTCTTGGTAAAGGAGGAAAGACAACACAAAATCATTTGAACTCGTACCTAACGCAGCTAAGACGACCTTGTTGATAATTTCAATATGTGTTTGTAATACCTTTAAAGCTAAATTTTCATGGATGTCTTCCCTACAAGGGAGAAAACATCCATGAAAAAAAATAAAAATCTAAGGAGATGGCAAATGTATGTAGGTAAATTGTGTTTTATGATGTTTAGGCAAACCGTAGCCGCTTTTCTAATTGTCGTTGCTCTAGTCTTGCCTTACCAAGCTGTATCAGCTCAAGACACCGAGATAAACCCCTCTATGTCCCAATCTATACCCCTCGTTATCGCCGAAGAATCAGAATTAAGTAGAGGGTTTGGCACGCCCAAAATGGGAGCCTTTATTATCCCAAATGAAGATAGCTTAACATTTGATGTCGTCGAGAGTAAAACCATCCCTCATGAAGTATTCGCCCTCGAAAAAGAGTTGGCGAGAGAACGGAATACGTCTGCATGGTGGTGGTCAGAAGGAAGAGTGGTATGGCTATTCAGCCATCCCCAAGATCAGGGTTACTCCGTGAAACTTGAGAGTACCGATTATGAACTTAGCTGGGCCTCGGGGCGAGTTCAAATAGTTGACGGTATATATAAGCGACGATGGGGCAGTTGTGCGGCTCTTAAAATCAGCGATTCTGGCAGGGTATACGTATTCCAAAATGGCAGGATGTGGACCCCGACTATTTGGGCCGTGAGTGTTTTCAACCCTTGTGAGCATGGCAACTGGCCAAACTCACCGCTATAGTGTTTCTTGCTTCTCAAACGTACATTTAGGAAGCGTACAAGACTAATTTTATAGAATAACGCTAGCCGTACATTAAAAAATGTGATGCCGAAACACTTGTCTCTGCATCACATTTTTTAATGTATGCCACCCCCATTTCGTACATATAGATAGCCCAAGCAGTTTTTGACCAATGCAGATCTGGGCACATTCAAAACAATCTATTGCGAACTACGGAGACAAACAATCATGGAAAGACTAATTCAATGCTTCAAACATTTTACGCGGAAACTGCAAGAAAATGTCCGTTTGAGTTACAAGGGTTCCGCTCAACTGTTTAAGATGGTTCATCTGCGCACATGTGGACGTACATTTCTCGCCCTAGGCATTTTCGTCTCACTTGTCCTTATTCCCTCGACGGACAATATCTATGCACAAGAGAGTATTAGTAATACCCAAATTCTGCTGCCGATCATTCAAAATGGCACAATAGAAAGCAGTACCTTACCCACTGATGGAACGGAGGCCTTTAATGCAGCAAAAAACGTAGATCCAGATTTAGTGATAGCGCTTGAAGCCGCAATCAAGGAATCCCAGCACGACGATCAAAAATTGGCCATTACACAGAAAATTGCTGGGATTGAGCAGCATGGTGATATTGCGATTGCTTACGCCATTAAGAGTATTGGTGGCGTTGCAACGGGACATCCACATGTTGTAATGGCACAGTATGAGAAGCCAGAGTGGAAAATTATTTTTGATGATGATAAACAATTCAATGCACTCGTTGAGAAATTACCAAGCGATCCTTATGATGAAATAATCAAATCAATGATTAAGGTTGAATCGACCAACGAGATTCGGGCCGCTGCTGCCCGGCCATCAGGATATAGATTACCCTGGACCAAAGCTCACAAGGCATATATTACAACTCCTTATGGTCGGCATGGTATAGGGCAAATTGATTTTGACGTATCGTCTGAGAATGTTCTGGCGGCAAAAGATGGGCATATCGTTTACATCAATGATAGTAATACATTAGAGGGAGGATGGCATTGGAAACATTATTTTTATAACAACGTTGTGGTAATTGAACATGCCCCTCGTGAATATACATTGTATCTACATCTGAAGCACAATAGCGTTCCTAGCTACTTAAAAAAGGAGTGGAAACGCACCAAACGCGTATTCGTTAAGCGTAGCACAGTAATTGGGAAAGAGGGCTCAACGGGGCGGAGCTCTGCCCCTCATTTACATCTGTCGACCACAACAAGCTACGGTATTTATTCAAGCAACGATTGGGCCGATCAGGATGGCGATGGTAATCGAAGTGAACGTATCGAAACTGCCTGGTCCAACGCTCATCGTGCAGTCAACTTCGGTGAAGCTTCGTATGAGCAGCTTAAATGGAAATGGGGCGAGATTATTTCTCAAAACACACCAAGTAATAGCAACAACTCATCCTCTATTGCTCAAAATATTCGGGCCAAATCTGGACGTACATATACCCTTGACACCTGCAAAGAGGGTGGCAAATACTACAGTGATCGTAACTATAAAATTACGCGGTTCACGAATAGCGACTACAAAAATCGACCATGCATCATCACGGCCAACGATGACAAGGGGAATGGGTCATCTGATTTTCTAACATTTACACTCAATAAGCCAGCTACAATCCGCATCTTTGTTGATAGCCGCATGGATCGTAAGCCATCTTGGTTTGGTAATAAATACAACAAGAACTCGAAAAAAGTCTATACGACCGACAATGGTATGAAATACTTTGATGTCTATACCTGTGATGCTAACCCTGGCACCATCGTATTGGGCGGAGCGCAAAAAGGTAGCAAAGGTATTAAGAGCATGTATGTCGTTCAAATTAAGGAAATCACGAAAGGCCGTACCGACTGCTCTACGAACTAGTCCCAGTGCTCTAAACAAAATATATAGATGGAAGTATTCTATCAATGAATCAAGTACCAGATGGGTGACATTCAGGCAGATAGGTTTCATTCATCTGGTACTGCCCCACTTGCCTAGCAAGCCGTGAATAAAAGTGATATGTATCATAAAGTTCACTATGAGTAGGAGTGACTCATGTCTGATGAAATGATATTGGATTCTGATCCAGATTACGAATCTGTGATGCTTTTTCTACATGTTCTTCAGAGCATGGCGGACCATCAGCTGGAAAGAATTACATTCAACCAACTCAGTCACATCGGCTTAGATCTGAAGGTACAAAAGTTGCTTGATGATGGGTTATTGCGTACTGAGAACGATAATCAATCTGTTTATCTCGTGCCAAATCTTGAACTACCCATTGTGCAAGCCATACAATACTTAGTTAAATGGATACCCACCGCAGTCTATAATTTGCAGCAACAAAGCGAACGGCAGATCGCTTTGGCCTATCGACTCAGTCGTAGAATGCATCTAAATCAACATTATCGACAATGGGGCGTTGCTCATAACTATACAAACGCCAATCGCTGGCTCAACATTCTTCATGAGGCTGAGGTAATTGTCCTTCAGCGATGCCGCCACCCTTCGTCCAATGGCAGGACTCAGCAGGTTGTTTTTCTCCCCCAGCAAGTTTCACCTGTGCTCGAAAAGATTGGTGAGTCACTTTTAGCGCAGCGAGAGGGTTTGGTTAATTCGTCAACTTACCAATCTGTCCCAAGCAAAAAAATGGATTGGTAGGAAAATTTTTCTCTATGCTGAAATGGCCTACTGATTTATTGAATGAATCGCACCAGTGATGCGATTCATTTCTGATCTATAATTTACTACTATTCGGAGGAAGATATGAAGATCTTGATTTCGGCCTTTCTTGTTTTCGTAGTCTTTGCTTGCTTTGGGGCTGGCAGAAAAAAGGAGGAGACTAAGCTAACTAGCGTTCCAAATGTTCCAACCGGCTATGTTATCATTGCACCTGATGCAAAGACTATAAAACAAAATACAGGGTGTGGCACAATATTGATGCTCTGGGGCGTGTTTACGATATTTCTGTTTATCTTGATCTTTAGTTGATTTTAGATCGATAAGATTCACGAAGGTTCAAGCCAACAGCTTGATTTGGACGGGATAGGGCTTCAGAAGGGAGAGTATAATTGGGGTCTATTATTGGTAGAGACTGGGCCGGCATTCGACGCTTACAGGCGTGTCGCGTTGGTAAGTGATGTTGGGACCTTTGTTTATAGTGGTCCTAATCCTGTTGTTAATCTTGATTCCAATAGATAATAAATAGGCCATCATCTAATCAGTTGGTGGCTTTTTTATTGCCTCAGTTTGTGCAAGAGTGACAGCAAAGCGCAAAGCCTGGTCAAACTTTTACGCGCTTTGTCCGGGCGAAATCGTCTGTCGGTAGCCACATGATCAGCTGGTCCGTTATGCACTATGTACATTTTATCAATCGTCAGTGGTTTTTCGTTCCATCCGATTGGCCAACCACCCACACACGGCAAGGATGCCGAGCATGATGACTGGACCAAGTGAGCCGCTCGACATGGCGGCGCGGCTGTATTCGGCGTAGGATTGTATGGCTTCGATGCATTCGTTCATGGCGGGATTGTACGGGGTTGTGGTGGGGCTGTAAATGGGATTGGTGGGCTAGTGAAAGGTTAGGCTACATACATACGTCTATTATAATGTACTTAATAGACGTTCTATCAATAACTAGTTAACCATAAAAGGCCTAAATATGAGCGACCGAACCAACATGCATTCCATTCAGCAGTTGAGCAATGACCGATTCTTGGATGCTCATACAACAGCTGAGTATGGCTTCACTGCTGTTACTCGACCTGCCCAAAATAACCACACGCAACGCTGGTGTTTTACTTTTTCCGAGAAAAACGAACAATATCTAATATAATCAAGCTGCTTATGGCGGTAATGGCCAGCGAGCCGTAAACGCACACAAATGAATAGAGCATCTAACCATCGTCAGTTTGGCGGTGGTTTTTTGTTGCCAACAATCCACGCCACCAACGCCAACGTCAGCCGCATCACCAGTGGTGGCGCGGCTGCATTCCGATATAGATTCTATGGTTTCGATTCATTCGTTCATCTGGCGATTGTAGCGCGGCGGTGGGTGCAATGGGATTTGTGGGCTATGGGTTACTGCTTGAATTTTTGGTCGGAAAATTCTCGCGACAATATTCCGATAAAAAATTGGTAGAAAGTTCTCACAACAATATTCTACCAAAAATCATTTCTTATAATGGCAATCTATCGGTAGTAGTAAGCATGTTGATATAAATCACCGGCTGCTTTTCAGGCGCTCTAATTGTCTCCAGTTTCGTCTAGAATAAACTTCCTCGCTCAACCTCACTTCTTCCAATCAATTCTTGACCGACCGGCACCAACTCAACCCGATTCTCATAATGTCGCCGACCACCGCTCGTATTATTCGCCAGCTGAATCGCCCACGTCTGATACCCCTCGGCCTTCACAACAATCCAATTTGTACTCTGCCCGGGCGCATCGTCCGGCGCTAGATATTGCAACGCCAGCTGGATATGATCCGAGTTCTGGCTTGCCAACTCTGACGGCTGCGGATCTCGCAGCGCCTGCGCCTCGAAAGCGTATACATTGGCCCGCACTGGTTGGCCAGTTGCTTTGTCGACAATGGGGGCTGTGATAAACAACAGATTGTCTTCGTGTCCAGGGCTGGCTTTTGTTTCCGCACTTTTTGATAAACAACCGGCCAGCGCCAAGGTCAGTAGCAGACAAAGCAAGATAAATTTCTTCATTTTGGAATCCCGTAGTTGATAGAATAAAAAGATGGTCGATACTATCTCTCCATTTTATCAACTACGACACCATCAATAGTTGCCTGTCTGCATTATCATCGATGGCCAGCTGCTCATACTGATCAATAGTAGCGCCAATTCAGCTCCGAATGTCTGATGTAAGAGCATTACCCTGATTCAGAGATGCGATTAATCATCGCGTACAACTTGAAAAGAAGTCTCAAAAATTCTGCGTCGGTTATTGGGTAAACTACGTACCCACTCCACAATGGGCTTCAACTCTCGATCTTTCAATTCTAGGGCTGTCACCGCCGGATTCTCTATTTTCCATCCGATATCGGGTAATGGCTCTTCTGTGACAATAGCGATTAATTGCTCTCGTCCTACCTTGCTATCTATATAAAATGCCGAACGTCCCGATTCCTCTTGAGGCAATATGTTTTCACCTTGTTTGAGCTGTGATTCTGGAACAAATTGGGATGGGGAGAGGCATAGAATGGTTCCAGATGAATCCTTATCTAATAGCAATAAATTCGCCTCTTGAGCAACATCAATCTCTATCTGAATGCCCGTCCCCTTAAGATACTCAGGTTCCAGCTTATCTTTTGGAAGATCTGTTAAACCTCTGCTCGCGCTAAATTTCACTGTTTTAAATTGTTCACTGTACCTGGCCATATTGCTGAGCTTTGTGAATTCGGCATCGGTTGGCCCGTAAACCTCATCCAAAAATCCAATGGGATCGTGGTGCTCATTATAGGCATGTAGAAGATCTTCTGCCCACTCTCTCCCTAGATGTCCCTCCTTCTTGCACCTAATTATCAAATATTCAACATATTTCGGATCGTCTGGGATACGATCCTTCTGCCACTTTTGGATAGTCGCTTGGCTAAATTTTACTTTTCGACCAATCTCTTGCTCCAATCCTCCTTTCTCCATTCCGTTGCGTTTTTGCCATGCAACAATGCAATCTAACCCTGTTGCTAATTGGATGCCAAACAATGTATTCATAAGATCATAGCCTTCTTGCTTTTTGCTCTGCTTTTCATCTTTGGTTCATATTACTATCCACTGTACATCCCAATTACTGTACATTTTGTGCTGTATGTAAACTCATACCATTCTTTCTGAATTTCCCGCCATATCTTTAGGCAAACTGTAGTCAATCCCAGCGCATGAGTCTGGGTCTGACAAACTTTTTAATACATGGAGATATGGAAAATGAATACAAACATTTATACAGAAGAAAGCACGTTGAGGCGGTGGTTCATCCTCTTCTGCCAAGCCTTAGGTTTCGCAATGCTTTACGAGTTAGGATGGGCAAAGTATGGCAAGTTCAATGCCGAATGGCTGGGTTCTGAAGCAGGCGCAAAGCTCACAGAATTGGCAATAAAGGCACTAGAGAGAGGTACGTGGGAGCCGGTCGCATTGATACTTGAGACAGTTATCATCCCTTACGCTGCCACCTTTAGCTACCTAGTGGTAATCGTACAGGTGGGTCTCTGTTTGAGCTTGCTGTTCGGGATCTTTGTTCGTCCCATTTGCATTGTTGGCTTGCCCATGTTTATTGGCATGAATGTACTCACCCAAACCGTTAGAACACCCTCATGGTTCATTAGTGCGTTACTCGTGGTGATTGTTACCAGTGGCGTGATTTATTTTGGTCTAGACAACTATCTGTTGAACAAATTCCAGAACAATAATAAGCGCTACGCTCGATGCCTTCGGTTTATGATCACACTGAACCTTGAAGGCTTGATGCAGAATCGACGATTTAAATTTTTGATTATTGGTCTTTTGGGAACCATGACTGTAATCAGCCTGCTGCACATGGCTCTACTCGAGTCCCACGTTCTGCGCTTGACTATGCTTGAGGCCATTGTTTACTGCGGTTTGGCAACCGTTGCGCTTGCTGTTTATGCCACTGTCGACACAAACGTTTCCCGTATTGACTTTGCTGTCTTGTTTATGCGCATAAAGTTGGGCATTGCCATGCTCTGGACCGTGTTTGCCAATCCCAAAGTCACAATCACCGGTTTAGCCGGCTTTGCTGATGGGCAGAAAACAGCGGAACTACTTATTGATGTGGTGGGGCAGAGCCATTGGCCACCACTCGCCACCTTTGCGGAAGTTATCTTGGCCCCCAATGCTGAAGTCTTTGTTAACACGGTGGGCATTCTGCAGGTAAGCATTGGCATCGCTCTGATTATCGGTGTAAAACTTCACAGAATCGGATGGATTGCGGTTTTCTTCTTCGTGTGTCATTGCTTAATTGGGTTTACTCGAACAACCCAGCTTGCAATCCTTACCAGCGTCGGCGTGGCGACTCTAGGCAGTGGTTATGCTGTGAGCCTTGACCGACTGATGGGTATAGACAAACCGGAAATCGGAATGCCTAAGTACATCGCCTATTTCCTTAGTGTGGTTGCCACATTTTCACTTTTCATGGTGGTCTTTCAGGTAGAAATAGTGGCCAACCCATATACCATTCAGGTAGGTGGCGCGGTATTCCTTGCTTTAGCGCTGTCTCTGCTGCCGTTTACGGTTGTTGATTGGCTGAAGCGTTTCTTGGAGTAAAGTAAGTCTGGTTATCGCTACGTGCTGAATTATGATGGCTAGATGTACGTTTCTCGCTTATAGCGAATCGAGAGTGTTTCGATTCGCTATAAGTGGGAGAATAGAAGGAACGGAGCTTACGCAACATATGGTGCCTATTTAATAATTTGGATTTTTCCATCGATAATTTGTGAAGTATATAGAGCTTCCTGATGAACCTCACCCTCTGAATCAAGCCAAATTTCACCTACTGGGGTTTTATATATCGTATCCTCCTTTTGCAACTGCTCCTTTAAGGCCATCCTTAATTGGGGGAGCTCTTTTTCTTGAATAGGAGAGTCTTTATCTAATTCTGTCAATGCTTCAACGAGAACCTGTATCGCAGTAAACATGAGGGCTGTGTATTGGGGAGGATTTTTATTCTTATTCTTTGGATCAAAAGCATGATAAGCTTTTTTAAACTCGATGTTCACATTATCATACGACCCATGATCATAAAGTTGTGTCATAATCATCTTATTGCACTCTTCGCCACATACATCAATTATATCAGGCGTATTTAAAGAATCACCACCGATGATCAGCCCCTCATGCCCCGATTCTCGCAATTCTTTTACAATCAAACCACCATCAGTCGTTAGACCAGAAACAATGACCAGATCGGGAGTGCTGGCAAGGATGCTATTTATTTGTGCTGTAACGTCTGTGATGCCCGTCTTGAAAGTCTCAGTGACCACTAGAGAGAGATCAAAATCACCAATAGCATTTACGAACGCATCGTATTCGGATGTACTGAAAATGTCATCTTCGTCATAGATGATCGCTACTCTTTTTATACTGTTATCCATTGCGAATGCGGCACTAACTGCATATTTCGCCTGCTCTTTCACACCCGTTGATACACGAAAAACATATTCTCCGATTTGTGGAATACCATCAGCCGTATTAGAGGCCGATATCACTGGGATGCCTGCATTGTGAGCGATATGATCTACCGAGAATGCTTGTGTAGAATAAGTCGGCCCTATAATTGCCACAATATTATTAGTATTCGAAATCAACTCTCTAAATTTTATTTCTGCACCTTTTACACTATCTGTTGCGTCATTGATACTCACCTGGATAGGTCTACCATTCACCCCATCTTTGCTATTAAAGAATTTTTCAGCAATTTCAGCTCCTTCTCTTTGCTCTTCACCTGTCTGGGTACTTTTGCCAGTTAAAGCAATTGCTATGCTAATTCGGATTGGTGTTTGAAAAAGAGTGGACGGTGAGTCCGGTGTTTGAGTAAGGGTGGATGGTGGCTCCGGTGTTTGAGTAAGAGTGGGTGGTGTTGGGCACATGACAGGTGGGCAATAAACACCCGCAACAACCAGCAAGAACGCTATCAGCACAAGTGATGTAAGAAATAAGACAAAAATTCGTAAAATACCTTCTGTTCCTGTTCTCATATTATTTTTCTCCACAAGAAGGCTGACTATATTTCGACTTTAAATCATCTACAGTCGTGGCCGCCCTGTTCTAGCATTCGGTTGGAAATTCACTCATAATTACTTTGTACTAACTGGAGCATCAGAAATTTTCTGGGCAAGCTCCTGTAGTTGTGTTCCCGTAGGGCTAGAAATACAACTACTATATGTTGTTAGATTTTCTATTCCGTAACCCTACTCAGTTGGAGCAGGGGAATCAAGGTAAATATCCAACAACTTTTTCGCTATATCGACCTTGGCTGTATTTTTTAATTCTTCTTTTGTCCCTTTATCATCAGGTAAATCACCTAGGATTTGGATTGCTGTACCTACCGTCGTCAGACGTTCTAGAGATTTGAAATGAAATTCGCTTTGCCGAGAAACAGATTGATAGATCAAAAGGATCATTACCGCAATAAATTCAGTGAATACTCCCGCATAGATGATGGGTAATGGATTAGTCGGTATTTGGTCAGCGATTGCCTGTGGAGGTTGATTGACAAAACTATGCATATAATAAAGCCACCCCCCATAGGCAATTATTGCAAAGCCAGCTAACATTGTGACTAATGTTAATACAAAGATACTTCTATTTTGCCAGCGTTCATTTTTGATATGTGCAACTAAATCCTTGTACTGGGGTAAATCTTTGTACTGGGGTAAATCTTCGCCAGAATTAGCACCCTCAGAACCCGAATTATCTCCTTTACGGTTTTGACTGTTTTTTTGTGTTGTAAGCCATAGCACAAAAAATGTGAGAATAATCGTTCCTATAGCAAGTCCAAATAAAACAAAGAGGCGTTCTTGAGGTGGAGTCATTGTTTCTCCGATTTTTTTGTAAAGGTCAGGATACAGGGCTAGTTACACGAAAGCCTACATTATCAAAAAAGTACGCTGCATTATCATGATCAGAAGAAACACAACGTACATTTTCTGCACTGCTGTTGAAGGAACCACCATACATTATACACAACTTGTTCTCATCTGGTCTGCTTGCTATTTCCCAAACATTCCCTGCCATATCTAAACATCCATAAGAGCTACGTCCTTCTGGGTATTTGTCTACAGGGGTTGTCTCGCCTATGGCATTGTTAAAATTACAGCGAATCTGATTGGGCGCTTGATTCCCCCAGGGATAAAGACGATCGTCTTTATCTCCCCGTGCCGCCTTTATCCATTCTTCTTCCTTGGGAAGGGAGACACCCGCCCATGTACAAAATTCCTGAACATCGTACCAAGAAACGTTGACAACCGGGTGCTGTTCTTGGCCAAGTGGAACATGTATGCGTGAGGTGAAAATGTTTTTCTGCCAGTGTTCTGGGATCCTATACCCAGTTTCTTCAACAAACTGTTTGTATTGCTCGTTTGTCACAGGTACTTTGGCAATAAAGTAACCTGGTACATAGATGGTTTGTTGCGGGGGGTTAGTATTTATAAAAAATGTACTTGCTGGAATGTGAATCCATTCAAACTGAATCGGGGTTATAGGCGATGGAGGGGGAGGATCCTTAGCAAACTGAACCGAGATTATAGGCGGCGGGAGGGGAAGATCCTTACCAAAAGGGTATCCATCAGGCGACCGCATGTAAAGCACAGGAAGGCCCCATTCGGCCTTATCCTTAAGTTCATAAATAGCTTGACGGGCTTTGACTAGAGCTGTATCTACCGGGTAGAGCTGAGTTAGATATTTATAAAATTCCTGTGCTAATGCAATCGCAGACCTATCTGTCACCTTTGACTGCATGGCAATGACCGCTGGAAGACCTTGTTGTACCAGCCTTTGAGCAATTCCAGCAAATGGATCAGTTTGTCCACTTTTAGCCCCTTCACACGCGTTGAGAAAAACAAGGCGAAGCTCTTTATTGTACTCATGAAGCTGCATTGCCAAGTCTTCAGCAGGTACTAAATCAGTTCCACCGGTATCATATTTAACAAAGGCAAGACTCCCCTCATTGGTTTTAGCATCAAAAACCCCATGACCAATGAAATGCAATATATTTACATCTCCCTTACTTAACCTTTCCTTGAAGTCCGCATAGGTAGCGCATTTTATGCATTCGACAACTATGCGCCCCTGTTTTTGAAGTTCGATTGTGGCATCATTTAGTCGATTCCACTCTTCTTCCACTCGCAATTCCTCTTGATCGTTTGGATTGGCTAATATAACAAGTATTCGTAACGAAGATACCCATAGTTCTGGCTCGTTCCATGGTCTCTCGATATAGCGAACAATTGGCGTCAATGTTGAAAGTGACAAAAATCGCTTTTCATATGGATCATATAAGTATTCCCATGGAAAATCGATTAGTTCCGGCACATCGCTATCAAAACGAAGTCGAATACGAAGTCCGTGTATATTTTTAGCTTCCTGAACTTTACTGATACTTACAACAAAACGGTTCCTAACTGTGCCTGCAAAAACGGCCTTAAATAAACGTGTACCAAATTCTTCTGGACTAAGTGCATTAGCATTGCTTGGCACCGGAACTGGCCCATCTAAAGTTCGGTATACCCGACCAGTCGACTGATAGAATTTTGCCAGTTCGTCCATCGTAAAGGGGATAGAAAATTCATCTTCTCCATCCCCACCGGGTGAATCGGTTACGTGTGCTCGATAATGATTTTCTTTTTGATTATGTTTAAGTAAAAGGTCGAAGTTCTTATACTCATATTGGGCTGAAGACATCGTCTTTTCTCTTAATGTTACAAATGAATAGGTAGGTAATGGTTGCAACGCCATCTGGAGGTGGTTCAGAATCCCCAGAAGTTAGATCAACATCACGTATATCGATATTCCTAGTTCTGTCAGATTTGGTGGGGAAAGAACGAATGCCCCAATCCTCCACGATTTTTGGGTGATTTTAACCGCAAAACACGGGTTTGGAGTGGCGAAACCGCTCAAAAAACGCTAATATTGGGCCAGCCCACTAAATCTGACAGAATCAGCGATATTCGTTTCATTGTTCACTCCGAAGAGAATAGCTGTTTGTATCTTGCTATCTCCTTCAGAGACTTCAGGTTTGGGGTAGCTTACTCAGCCAGAGTATGGCGGATCTTCATCGATGGCCATCTGCTCATACCGACCAAGCGCGGCCACCGCCTCAGCTGACGCCGGACCAAACGACATCGTCACCATTGGCGGTGCCGGCATCTCCATTTCGAGCATCTGCAGCTCGTAGCCATTGGCCAGTCGCTTTTTGATCGTCTCGCGGATCTTCGGCCACGCCTCTTCTAACGAAGAATATTGCAGTGGCGGCAGCGTGCGCTTCTTGTGACCAATCCGGCCGTACATGCGGACCACCGCCGAGCCGAGCAGCGTCGGCTCCCAACTCACGCGATACCAGCGCCGGGCGTTGCTATCCGGATCAATCCGAATCAGGTCGACATAGGTAAAATTTGGGTATAGGTCATCTATATCCATGCTGGCCCTAGAATGGGATCTTGTCTTGTTCGGCGTATTGGTTAATTTGACCTAAAAGCTCATCGATATCTTTCTGACTTGTTTGCGGTGGTCGCTCTGTCTGATAACGGCTGCGAACATAGCCAGGCACATTTTGAATGCCACTCTCTATCATGCCGTTATAGTTCCATGTTGAATATTTGAGCCAGAGCAGCAAATTCAATAATTCGTCTGGTTTTGCTGTTTCCACAATGTGCTGCTGATCGCGCCAGTCCTCCAGCCCCATATACTCCCGGCATGTCTGTTCCACTGCCCGACGGGAAATCCGCTGATTCACGCGACCGCCCCACCAAATTGGATCGCCAAAGGGCAAATCATCGTTTTCTCCGATCTCCGCGCGCGGAACTAGATTGTTAGGTGTAAGATCTTTACCTTCCCAATTATTAACTTGAATGGAATCTGTGTGTGAAATTTCAGCACCAGCAGCAGCAATTAATGGGATCTGATTAGAATCAATTTGATTATCGGGGATCTCATTATTATAGATCTTATTTGGTTCCACAGTGGAACGGGGTGTTCCACCAGCGCGCGCTCTGTTCCACAGTGGAACAGGGTGTTCCACAGGCGCGCGGTGCGTTCCCTCATGGAACGGGGTGTTCCACAGTGGAACACCCCGTTCCATGAGGGAACACCCTACCTTGAAGTGGTTATCGGGATTCTGAGGGCCTGAGTCCACAGACTGAAATGGCGTGCCCATTTCGTCCTCAGCCTGTAATTGCTCCAAGAGCCATTCCTCCGCAACTTGAAGACTTGGCATACCATACCGCCGGACCATGGCCAGAAACTGTGAATTGATGGGCCAGATATCTCGAATAACAATGTTGATATTGTCACCATCTTCGATGAGATGCTTGTCTGTATAGATTAATTGGTATTTGTCCTCAAGCGCATCTCTAGAGCGAACGACGGTGCCTAGTCCAATGCGGGCACTTGCGGCCGTCGTTCGGACTGACTGCCAGCAGGTCCCACCATCCCCGCAAACGCGAATATAGTGAGAATACAATCTGAATTCATGGGGCGTTAAGGGAAGGTAATCTACAAGGGCTGGGGTCTGTATGAAGAATTCGCGGGTCTGCTCCCGCGTGATACGTTCTTGGCTCATGATTTCTCTTCAATTTCTTGATTGAACCTTCGATCGTATCAAAATAGTAGTACACACCACAGAGATCCTGTGGTAGAATATTACTGAAAGTAAATCTCGACGACTAAAGGTTTAGGTTGTTTTGAGAGGGAGAAAGAACTACGGTGGCCCCCGTGGTTCTTTTTTTTAACTAGTTACTTTTTGTTAGTTCACTACGTGCTGCTCAGAATGAGTAGCCATAAATTCCTCTAATTTGGCCATACGCGTAGCCATCTCATCCCATTGTTCAATCGAAACTAATACTGCTGCGGATCTGCTATGTTGTGCAAGAACAACGGGCGATTCCTTGGCCAACTCCAACACGCGTTTGTGGTGGTTACGAATATCCGAAATTGGAACAATTTTTGGTACCGTACTCATTGGGTTTATAGTCACTGACAAATGCCTCCTGCGCATTTAATTATCATTATAATGATAATTGTTGATCGAATCTAACTATTCGTCAAATTCAATTAAACCCTACATCTTATTGCTGACAGGAGCATTCTTGACAGCCACCTGAAATACGCGTTGTTCTCACCTGTTGCTATTCTATAGCCAATAGAGTTGTTGCAAAATAAGGGTGAAAAGTCGTAAACTTGAGTCAAAATCGACGTCAGGTAAACAATGCAGCCGAGGACCCAAATGATAATTCGCTATCATGAACTTAAAAAACATAAGAGAATCTT